>JYMV01000297.1_pt1 | contig 13948 bp, 17 predicted proteins | sample 338911 | NCBI WGS metagenome assembly JYMV01 (sample SAMN03354496, study PRJNA234377) | hydrothermal vent metagenome | biome: Deep sea; feature: Hydrothermal plumes at the Eastern Lau Spreading Center, Western Pacific Ocean; material: Seawater | place: Tonga | collected 2009 | depth 2000 m m
AAAAAGGTTCCCAAAAAATATTGGCTGCCCATAAACAATACTTTTGTTATGTATGGTCAGAACATCTGCAAGCCAATTTCACCAATGTGTACCGTATGTAAAATTAGAAACAGTTGTAATTATTTTAAAACTAAGAACGCTTCTTAGAAAAAATCAATATGATAACCCCCGCTCCAACAATGCCAGTAACAACAAACGGAAACATCGAAAGTGGGTTTTCGCCATAGTCGGCTGATATGATTTTTACAGTGAAGACACCATCTGTTACTGCTGGTGGATCAGTAGAACCTTTCATTCCGTGAACAGAATATGATTTTATTGTAAATGGTGAAATGTCAAGATTTGATAAAACAGTTCTCAAGCCATTATCAACAGTTAGCCCACTTTGTTCAGAATATGTAATCTTTGTAGGTTTTCCTGGAATCCAACCGTTTTCATAAGCTGAATAAAGAAGAACATAACCTGTTTTTGGTACATCTGCAGCTATCCAATATGAGTACATGGGATGACTTCCCATTCCAATCTCAAAAAATTTTTCAGGAATATCTAAATCATAAATGCGTATTACTGCATCTCCATCTGGGTTTCCATACAACAAATCATTGTGAAATTCTGCCTGCCAACTGCCTGCGTGCATATTTTCAAAATCTACTATCACTGTATTACTCTGAACTTTGTTGAATTCAGAATATGGAATTTCTGTTTGTTGGATGATTAACGATGGATTGCTAGGTTCTAGGTAATCTCCAATCATAGGTTCTTGACCAAATGCTGGAATTATTGTAAAGGCTAGAAAAATAACAAGTAAATACTTCATATTTTAGCAAATTTTCGGCACGGATAAAAATCTAATCTACAAATGGTTTGTCATAACTCAAGATGATTTTTGCAACTTCTGGTCGCAGAATAAATTCTGATGGTGCGCTTCCTTCCTGAATTAACGAACGCATCTTAGTGCCGCTAATTTGTTCTCTTGATTCCTCATCGTGAGGACACACCTTTGGATTAGTAAATGTAAGACATTTTTTGCAGTAAAAGAATGCAGGGAAGAATATAGGTGCAATCTCAAGATCCTGATAATCATCAAATATCTTCTGGGCTGCAAAAGGATCATAAAACTTTCCAACGCCTGCATGGTCACGTCCAATGATGATATGTGTACAACCATAATTTTGCCTCATTATGGCATGATGAATTGCTTCTTTGGGTCCAGCATATCTCATTTCTGTATGAAGAGTTCCTAATTTGCATCTATTCTCAGGATAATAGTTTTCAATCATAGATACGTATGATTTTACAATAACTTCATCTTTGAAATCGCCAGATTTTTTCTTTCCGATAAGTGGATTAACGAAAACTCCGTCTCGCGTAGTTATAGCTGTCTTTTGGAGAATCTCATGAGCAACATGCGGTGGATTTCTTGTCTGGAATGCAACAATTTTTTTCCATCCTGCTTTTGAGAATGACTCTCTCGTCTCTAGTGGTGTCATTCTGAATTTTCTAATCTCTGTATTTTCTGGTCTCTTAATGTAATCTATTTTACCGCTCACAAGAAAATCATTCATTGCAGTTGTTTTGGCAACACCAGGATGCGAATTGTCATCTGTACCGTAAATACCTTTTACTGTTTTCTCTTTATCAAAAGTGAAAACTTCTTCGACGTTTAATACTGCAACGCCTAATCCATCAGGGTTTTTTAATAAAACATTACCAGAGTCTTTTATTTTTGAGGCAGTTGACTCGTCAACATCTAATACGATTGGAATTGTCCATGGTATGTCATTTGATAATCTTCCTTTTGAAACGACTGACTCAAAGTCCTGTTGAGATAAGAAACCTTCCAATGGACTGAATATTCCATCAGCAATATTTTCAACATCGTTTGCTAGATCAGCATTAATTGATATTGATGACAGACCAGAAGGGTCAATATTTGAAAATCTGTTTACGAGATTTCCACCGTGTGGTTTAGATACTCCAGTGCCTTCGGACAAGATTTTTACTTACTGTGATCCATGTGTAGGCCGCATTCCTTATCGGATTGGTTTTCCCACCACCAACGACCCGCTCGTAAATCTTCGCCTGGTTTTACCGCTCTTGTGCATGGCTCACAACCAATACTAGGAAAGCCTTGATCAATTAATTTATTGTAAGGAATGTCATTTTCTTTGATATAACCCATTGTTTGTTCCCAACTCCAATCAAGAATTGGGTTAAGTTTTATCATGCTGTCATGTTGTTCATCAATTTCAATTTTTTTAGATTCTTGTCTGTTTTGAGTCTGATCACTTCTAAGACCAGTAATCCAGCCATCCAATGTAGACAGCATCTTATTCAAAGGATGCACTTTTCTAACGCCACAACATAATTTTCTGTTCTCAGCACTCTCGTAGAATAAATTCATGCCGTGAGTTTGTACCATCTCAATTACTTCAGTTGCATCAGGAAAAGTGATTTCAATTTTAGTATTGTATTTTTTTCTTATTTCATCCATAACGTCGTATGTTTCCTGATTTATTCTTCCTGTATCTAATGAAAAAACTCTAGCCTCCGGATTTATCTTTGATAACATGTGAATTACACATACATCCTCAGCGCCAAAACTTGATGCCAATGCAAGTTTAGGATGAATGTTTTCTAAACCCCATTGTAATACCTCCTCAGGAGTTTTTAATTTGTCATTTATTTCAGATATTTGTTCTGGGGTAAATTTTGACATAGGGATCATTTTTTGGTTTGTTTTATATTCATTACTGATATGATTCAATGACAATTCTAAAATTACAAACAGGCTGGAGTACTTCATTGAAAGATAAGATCTTAGTTGTGGTATTCCCGTCTATATTTTCTAAAAATAAGGTCACATCACTTGTAATGAATATTAAAAAAATCCTTAAAATACAAAATCAAAAATTTCATAAAATAAGAAGAGACGGTGATGTTATAATAGTTGAAGCTGATGATCCGGTTTTTGCATCGTCAGCCATCAATACTTTGTTTGGAATCAAAGGTGTCGCGATTGCAAAACAAGTTACTAATGATTTTGAAACAGTCATAAACGGTATTTCAAAAGTTGGTGTGGATATTTTTCTCAAAGGCGAAAGATTTCTTTTGCAAGTGGAAGGATACGCTAAAGGATTTGTAACAAAAGACATTGAAATTGCAGCTACATCATCCCTGATTGAAAAAACTGCTGGAACTGGAATCAAACCTGGCACTAGTAAAAAATATGATAGAAAACTTTACGTTTGCTTGACAAAACTAAACGCGTACATTTGTATTTATTATGATAATGGTCTTGGAGGAATCCCAAACAATTCACAAAATAAGAAAATAGTTTGTTGTGTTTTTGATGAATTATCAGCAGTATCATGTCTTGAAACGATGAAACAAGGATTTGATGTAAAGATTATAGTTTGTTATAGCAAAGATTCGGAGCTACTACATTTGGTTAAAATAATTAATCAAATAATACGTAGAACAATTAAACCAAAAGTAAGTTTAGAATTTTACAGAATACACATTAACAAAAAATTGCCGTCATTAATGCTAACAGAAATTACGGCTAAAATATTAATACAAATTGCAATCACAAATAGTACTAAAAGAATTTCCTTAGCTCTTTCTCCACTAATTTATCCAGTTGATTTTGTTGAGAGCTTAATCAAACAAGTATACAGCAAGAACTTGATTCCTTATTTTCCTTTATCAGGATTAGATGATAATGTTTTTGAAACTGCAAAAGAAATTGGATTAGAAAAATATCTAAGTAGGATTGAAAAATTAGGTGGTTCAAACTTTTCTAATTTTAAACAATCTACAAAAGAAATCGAAAAAATTGTTAAAGAAACTATTATGAGTAAAAAAACTGTCTTGGTTAATGTGGGACCAAATAACGTTCATGATATTTTAGATGAAGTTAGAACAGATCATTGAAGATTTAAACTGGCAATTTTGATTCTAGTTATGAAAAAAATAGGTCAGTTCATCTATCCATGGGGTAACGGGCATTACACACGCATGATGCGATTGGATGAAGCATTGCTAAAACATCTAGGCGAAGAGCTTGATGTACATTATTTTAGTAAGGGAGAAGTTTACAAAAAATTACTTGATAAGTTTCCAGATAAGCAAAAGAACATTCATGAAGTTTTAATGCCAACGCCCATAGATGGGAAAGTTGGTCCAAGTGTTACTTTATCCTTGCTTAACATACTTTTTCCAGTAGCAGATAATCATTCATTGGTAAATCAAGTTAAAAATTACATGAAAAAAGAAAGGGAATTCTATAACAAGGAAAAATTTGATCTTGTGATAAATGATGGAGACATGGGTTCTAATGTACTGGCTAAGAATAGAGGAATTCCTAGCCTCTTTGTCACAAATCAATATATGCCAAAGTTATGGAAATCTCGAAGCTATTTGAAACCAGGACTGTATTTTGTGTCAAAACAAATTGCAAAGGCTACAAAAATACTAGTTGCAGATTCGGCTCCACCGTACACAATATGTGAATATAACCTGAACTTTCCTGATACCATTAAGGACAAAGTAACGTATGTTGGTCATTTCTCAAACAAAAAATTGGTAAACTCTGAATCACTAACTGATTTGGAAAGGCTTGTTGATGGAATAGATTTTGGATATTGGATGAGGACGGGAAATAAACCAACGAATGATGGAACTGGTGAAAGATATGAAGAAGTTTTCCATGAAACTGAGATGAAGGACGAACGACGAATTATTTCTCATGCCAAGAATGACAAATCTATTGATAATGTTGTTGGAAAAGATGGGGAAAAATATTCAGTTTTAGAGGCATATGAAAAAAAAATTGATTGGGCTCAAATTGATATTGGTTTTTTGACAGAGCAAGAAAGGCAGACTGTGTTAAACGGATGTAAATATGCAGTAATCAACGGCTCTCACACTGTAATGGGAGAAATAATGGGCATGAATTCAAAGCCCATAATTGGAATGCCAATTTATGATGAGCATACAAATCAAATAAGATGGGCGGAAGAAAAGCAGTTAGGAGTTTTGGCTGAAAGTAAAAAGCAAGTAATTAAAGCAATTCAAATGATACGGCAGAATTATAACAAATATCAAGAGGAATTGGCAGAATTCTCTAAAAATTTTGATGGAAATGGTGCAGGAAATACCGCTAAAATAGTCTCAGAGATTCTAGAAAGAAAGAAATAGTTTTACATAATAATTTTTGATAGTCTGGTACGTGGTATGTTCGATGGGCGAACTGACCTTAACGGGATGAAGATATAATCCACGTACTAGGCGTAACTTGTACAAGTTGTTGTGCGATCATTCTAACTTTGCGAACGCTTTTATGGAAAAAATTTGGTCTTGTCAACGTTGCCTAATTGCCCAGAATGTACTGCACGAGAAAAAAAGGCTCTTAAAACACAGTATGAGATGGAGGCTAAAAAGGCAGAGGAGGAAGGTAAAGATTATCTCATTCCTAATGATAGAGACATAGGAACTGATATTGAAATTCCTATGAAATTAGATCCTTCCACAAAACATTTCATCTGCAAGAGATGTGGATTGTATGCCACTAGAGAACAAATATCTGACATACGTGATAAACTTAACCGAAGAGAATCTACAAAAGAAGACAAACAATATGATTATTTAGAATGGTGGCAGAAAAGCAAGAAAGACAAACAGCTAACGTGATTATAAAAAATGGGGAAAAAACAGAGTGGCATACCTGAGGATGTCAATAAAGAATTAGAATCACCAAAATTTGGAAAACCAACAGAAATTACAGCATCTGGATATGTTTTGGATATAAATGAGAAAGATGGTAAAGTTGACATTCAAACTTACGAACCAATTTCTGGAACGACCATTTTAGAAGGACTCTCTATTTCAAAAAAAATTAAACTAAATGACTTGGAGAAAGGTACGGTCTATGAATTCAAGCTTGATGAATTAAAAGCGCCGTTAAGCAAAAAGACTATAGAATATTTGAAAGAGCAGGGAATTACGATGGATGCGATTATTCAGTTTGAATTAAAAGAAACAAAAATAATTGATGAAAATTCAGAAGATGTTTAAAGTTATTTTTTTGAGGGTTTTTTTGCTAACTGCTTTCTAAATGCATTACCAATAATTGGATTTATAAAAAATGGGAAATTTTGTTTTGCCCATATTCCAGCTCGAGCAACTGAGGGAACAACGATCTCTAATCTTGATGAATTCGCAGCCTTGAGAATTGTGTTTGCTACTTTTTCTGGACTCAAGATAGCTATTGTAGAACGCCTTGAAAAATTTTCAAAAGATGGGTGATCAAACAAAGGAGTGTCTACCATTATTGGACTAACTACTGTTACATCTACTCCTGTTCCAGAAAGCTCGTGTTTTAACCCCTCTGAAAAACCCAGCATGGCAAATTTAGTTGCGCAGTATGAAGCAACACCTGGCACTCCTAAACTAGCACCCACAGATGCAACATTTACGATGTGTCCTTGACCTTGTTCAATCATATATGGAAGAAAATTCTTCGTGCAGTATATCATTCCAAAGTAGTTTGTTTCCATCTGTGATTCTATTTCTTCGATGGTGAGCTCCGAAACCTTACCATAAATAACGAATCCTGCATTGTTTACTAAAATATCAATTCGGCCAAATGTATCTAACACCATATCAACCATTTCCTTAACTTGTAATTTGTTAGAAACATCACACTGACAAACTAGAGTAAAATCTGTATATTGTGAAATTTCTTTTTGCACTTGAAGTAGTTTTTCTTTTCTTCTAGCTACCAAAACCACTTTAGCATTTTTTTTAGCAAATTTAATAGCTGATGCCTCACCGATTCCACTAGAGGCACCCGTGATTACAACTACCTTATCCTTGAAATTCATAGTTTAAAATTATCATAGAAAAATAAGTACTTTCTACCCACCTTTGTGGTTATTTTCCAAATGTGTCGCAAATTCACTTTCACTTAACGACTCCCCACATACCGGACATTGATTCTGAGTAGTTTTTGGTCTTGTATACTTGCCTAAAGCAAATTTGACTAGCAGAACCCACGTTACTACAATTGGAACATAATAGGTTGCAATCCTCCAGCCTATCACAGCATTCCATTCAAGTCCTTCTTCTGGAATTACAAAATTAAAAGGATCTAGATTGTTAATGTACGCAACAATTCCAAATTCTGCCAAACCAGAACCTCCCACAGTAATAGGCAAGTTTCCTATTGCGTTTGCACCCATCACAGCCATAATAGAATCAAAAAATTCTATAGTAACCCCAACGCTGTTCGCTATTACCAAAAATGAAACTCCGTAAAGTATCCATGCAGCTAAAGCCATTATGAAACCAACAACAAAAACTTTTTTTGTCTTGGATGATCCTAAATTTTCCCTACTTAATGTACATACTTCTTCCAACCATTCATTACTTTGCTTTAGATATTTCTCACCACGCTCCTTCCCTAATGTTTTCATTAATCCAGCGATGCCTTTTGGTACTTGAAATGTATGTTTTGATGAAACGAAAAACAATACAGTCCAAATTGCAGTTACTGTGATACTAGTTGCTAAAACTATAGTGGCAACCACATAAGCGCCACTTAGTAATGCAAAAACTCCAGCAAGAATTGATAGTACGCCGCCGGCAAGAACCTCCGTAACAATATCAACAATTGCTACCCATGCTGCTTTTGCTGGCGAAATTCGTTTTTTTGTCAAGTAATAAATTACAGCAAATTCTGCTCCAACAAACATTGGCGTTGTAAATTTAATAAATTCACTTCCAACTCTCATTGCTACTAAATTCTTAATAGAATCAAATGGTCCAAGGAATGTTCTTGCTATGTAACTTAGCTTTAATCCTTGCAATCCCAATTTTGCCATCATAATTAATGCTGCAGCAGCGAATGGTAATGCGCCAATAGCAAGAACATCTTCTAATTTTATATCAAATTGAATAACTATTATGATGATGGGGATCATAGTTACAGGAATAACTGCAATTCGCCAGTCCATTCAAAGAGTTTTTCATGCATTCAAATATAAGCCAATCAAAAAATATATCCTAACGGACGAGGCTGAAGATTAATGATTACAAATGTTAAGGTGCGTGCACCGTCATCAACGGCAAATTTGGGTCCAGGTTTTGATGTGTTTGGTTTGGCACTGGATGCATTTCATGATGAAATAATACTTGGTAAAACTAACAAATCTGCCACAACAAACAGACCATGGCATGGAGTTAGAATACTAACGATGGATGATGTACCAACAGATCCGCAACAAAACACCGCTGGATTGGTAATCAAATCGATGAAGCAAAAATTCAAAATAAAATCTGGAATTGAGATTAGAATTAAGAAAGGTGTTCCAGCTGGATTTGGAATGGGAAGTAGTGCTGCTTCTGCTGCTGCAGCAGCATTAGCATGCAACAAATTGTTTAATCTAAAATTAGACAACAAAACGCTAGTCAAGTGTGCTGGAATAGGAGAAAAAGCAAGCGCTGGAACTATCCATTATGATAATGTTGCAGCATCATTACTAGGTGGATTTGTCGTAGTTAAAACAAAACCATTTGAAGTCATTAGGTTAGAACCGCCAAAAGATTTGGTCTTGTGTGTAGCAATTCCAAAATTAAAGGTGCCAAAGAAAAAAACAAAAGTTTCAAGGTCTGTAATTCCAAAGACTGTTAAATTATCAGATTTAACCGCAAATCTTTCAAACGCTGCTAATATTGTTTCTGGATTTTTACTCAAAGATTCGGATCTTATTGGAAGATCTGTTCAGGATGTAATTGTTGAACCAGCTAGAAAACATTTGATTCCAGGTTTTTCAAAAGTAAAGAATAACGCGCTTAATGCTGGAGCTTTAGGCGTTACGATAAGTGGTGCAGGACCATCTGTAATCGCTTTTTGTAAAAAATCACAAAATCTAAAGAAGATTGGAAAATCTATGGAAAAAGGATTCAGTTCTGCAAAGGTAGATTGTGATATAATTATTTGTAAACCCAGTGCTGGTCCTAAGATTAGAGCTTGAAATGAAAAAAGCGATAGTAGTTTTTAGCGGTGGAATTGATTCTATCAGCATGTGTGCATATTTGAAGGAAAAATATGAATTATATGGAATTTCATTTTTGTATGGTCAAAAAGCAAACCAGGAAATAAAAAAAGCAAAAGCGTTTGCAAAAATCCTTAGACTAAAAGAGCATAAAATTGTAAACATTAATTTCATGAAAGAATTGTACGGGAACACGAATGTTCTTACAGATTCGAAAAAAAAGATTCCTAGCAAATTTAATTATTCTATTGTAGTACCAATTAGAAATGGAATTTTCTTATCAATAGCAACCGCCTGGGCTTTTTCAATAAATGCTTCTTTAGTCACGTATGGTGCACATACAGGTGATAAAAATTATCCAGATTGTAGACCAGTCTTTTCAAAAAAACTTGAATCTTCATTTAATCAGGGAGAAATTGATGGTATTAAATCAGGAATTCGAAAAAAGATAGAAATTTGGTCACCATACAAAGCAAAATTATCAAAAAAGCAGTTATTAAAAAAAGGCTATAGTGTTTTAGGAGATAGTATTTTCAACAGTTGGAGTTGTTACAAAAATGGTAAAGTGCAGTGTGGTAAATGTGAGTCATGTAATAATCGTAAAGCGGCGTTTCTAGAAGCAGGTATTGAAGATAAAACGCTTTATCTTCATTAGTTTAATTTTGAGACAAACTTTCGAATTTCTTTTCCTTTCACAATAGCCTTTCCAAGTCGCCTGAGATCTTTTTCATCTATCATTAGCGGTGATCTACTGAACCGTCCATGCGAATAAGAACAGAATCGTAGTAATTTGTCGCCATTATCAAACTCTAACAGCTGGATTGTTGGTTCGTGATATTGAGAAGATATTGAAACTTCATCTATGACCATGCCTTTGCCCCATGGCATTTTAAATGGTCTTGGAATTTTTCTCATTTCATATAATGTACAGTGTTTCTGATAAATCTGATCTAGTATTATCGATTTCCTAGAATTGGTTTTTTAAGAATAAGCCCTCGAATGATCAGATACCACCCAATAAACACGCCACCTACAATGCTCCACCATATCCAATTTAGTAATCCTTTATCAGATACTGCTTCCTCAGTAGGTGCACATTTAGATAGCCATGATACCTGTTCGCAATACAAAAGACTCTTTTGACCAACCATTTCGTCAACCATTGGTATTATTTGAAATGCAATTAGATTTGCAGCCGCAAATACTATCGCAAATTCAATAAGGTACCAAGTAAAACTTGGCCAAGATTCTTTTGGAATATGAGCGTTATCGCGTCCTACCACAAATCGGATCCAATTAATGATTATTTATCTTTTCAGGAATTTTGCGTAAAAAATGTTTTTGAGGGACTTTTAATAATATTTACAATATTTTCTTTTTCTTCTTTTTTCTCATAAATTCCTCTAAATGCGGCACAAGATACAGTTGCGTTATTTTTTACTCCTCTCATCTTCATACAAAGGTGTTCAGCTTCCGCAATTACAGCTACTCCTTTTGCTCCATGAGAATACAACTCATCCGCTATGTTTTTTGTCATTCGTTCTTGAATTTGTAATCTTTTAGAATATTTTTCAACCAAGCGGACTAGTTTTGAAATTCCAAAAACTCTTCCGTTTGGAGTATATGCAAGCTGAATTTTTCCAAAAAATGGCAATATATGGTGCTCACACATGGAATAAAATTGAATGTCTCTTACTACTACTACCTCCGAGTCCTCTGAAAATTGTACAGATAGTTCAGAATTAGAATCGTAGCCGGCAAAAATTTCTTTATACGCATCTGCTACACGTTCAGGTGTTTTAGTTAATCCCTCTCTAGTAGGATCTTCGCCTATTTCGGCTATTAATTCTCTAACAAGTTTTCTGATTCTTTCCTCATCCATAAGAATACAAACTGTAAAAAACTGGCTCGGTATTTATACCTCATTAATTATATGCTTCCTACGCTGGAGGATCCTAGAAATTTATGGTGCAGAAATTATTTTGTGTAACTGTGGTACCACTCTGACTTCATCATAGTATGGATAGACATTATCATAAAATGTCAATAATTGTTCTAAAGTTGGTTCAGAAATACTTGTTGTCGGCTGAATAATAAACCCAGAAAGATTTTTCTTGGAAGCAATTTTAAAAATTTGTTCTAAAAGTTCTTTAAATGAGCTTAATTCAGTTTTTGAGCTGACAACTATTTTGATGTAAGTTATTTTTTTAGCCTCTATTGCCGCCTGAAGACATTCAAGCGTATTTTTAATCAGATTAGGATAATGTTTCTCATCAATAAATTCTGAATCTGCTGTTTTGAACTCTATTTTAACAAAATCAATGGATGGTAAAACATGCAGAAACTTTTTTGAATCAAAACATGCAGATTCAAGATACGTTGGAAGACCTCTAGCTTGAACGTGTTTTGCAAGTTCGTTGACAGCCTCGTGTTGAATAAGTGGTTCGCCGCCGGTAAAGTTAACCTTGTAAGTGTTATCTTGCAGGTTGTTATCAATTAGATTACATGCTTCGGTAATTGAGTATTCTTTGCCAGAATCTAATGGAAGTGCGTCTAGTGTATCACAATAAAAACAAGTGTAAGGACATCCGGCTAGCCTCACAAATAGTGTTTTGGTTCCATAGAGTATTCCCTCTCCCTCAATAGAGGTAAAAATTTCAAAAATTCTAGTTTTCAAACATTTTTTCTAACAATGTTGGTTATTTATTTAATCTGAAAATCGAATGAAGTTGAATTAGTTTATGCCGTTACTGGTTGCTTAGTATAAAACAGTCCAGCTATGAATAAGACTACACCTATAATTCCAATTAAACTCCCAACGAATTCAACCGTTTCTTTGACATCACCTGCAAGTGGTGTCCCAAAAATTGCAATTAAAAAGCCCGTAACGATCATTGGAACTCCAATTCCAACGGTAATTTGTTTTGATGCCATATTGTCAGTTGATCTTAAAATTGTATATGAAGTTTATGATGAAATGTAAATTATCTTTTCAGCTTTTATCAGCAAGTCTTTGATTGTTTGAATCTTTTTACCTATTGTTAAATCAAGATATTTGGTATCATTAATTCTGCCTGGGGCATATTCCAACTCTTTTATGTCTTGTTTGACCTCCTCAATAAGATTAAAAGCTCTTTTGAGTAAATAATCCGCCGTGTTATTTTCTTTGAGATCATCAGCTAGTCTTTGAGCTTTCTTTTCAAGTGGGACAAGCAATGCTTGTAATCTTAAAAGTTCAGCCTGGTTGGTTTCTTTTACCTGTTCAACTTTTTGTTGATGAATAATAATTATTTTGAATTGTTGCTTTATTTGGCCAGTAGTATTTGCTTGCAAGAGTTGGATTTGAGATTGTGCCAAAACATTAGCGGTTTTATCTAATCCAAATGTCTTAGCTTGAAGTATTAGGCTGTTAATTCTCTCTGTATGTTTTTGCACAAACTGTTTTGCCTTGTGAATTCTGTTCTGTTCACTGATTTCATACAATAATTTCTGAATTTGTTTGCCTTCGGATGAGATCTTACCAATAACCTCCTTGGTTTGTTCTATACTGCCTTTTGAAATATTTTCCTTGGCTAAAGCAAGTAATTGATCTATCTGTTCAAAATCAATATCAGCATTCAGTTTGCCTGATATCAGCTTTAATTTTTTGATATTGTTTTCATATTTCTTAATTGTTTGACTATGATCATAAGTTGCTACCTGTGGTGTTTTCTGCGATTCATTTTCTGAAATTGCTAAACTGGCCTGTTTGAAGGCAATCATAGCAGAAATGAAATGCTGTTTTGTTGAACTGGCATCTTCTTTTTCTGCAGCTTGGATTAACAGGGCTGTTTCTTTTGCACCCTCATCAAAGAAATCATAAACTTCTTGTGAAACGTTGTTCAGTTTATCAATATCATTTTTTATGTGCTCTTTCGTATTCTGAGTTATTTTTACGAGTATGTCAAGTTGAGAATCTGCCTGCGCTGTATTAGGAATGGTAACAAAACACATGCTTGCAACCAAAAACAATGAGAAAAAGACAAGTAGTTTATTCATCAGGATCCTCCAGTTTACTTGTTAGTTTTACAATATTCTGCAAATCTTTCTTTTCAATTTCTACAATTCCATGTCTTTCAAGTCGCTTAACAGCCCTCCACATTGTGGTACGTGGTTGAAGGAATTTCTTTCGTAGTTCGCTTTCATAGACTTGACCTCCATTTTCTGAAATGAAATTAATTATCTCTTTATCGTCTTCTCTCAGATCTTGTTTTGCTTTGAAAATTGCTTCTGGATCAAGGCTTTGTGGTTTAGGTTGTTCATCTTTCTGAATTGCTATAGATGACTCAACTCTAGATGATTTTCTCTTTATAATTATAATAGCAGCAACGATCGCAATGGCTGCTATACCACCAAAATATAGGATTGGACTGTCTTCCTGAATTGGTTGTATGGATTGGGCGGAAGCTAGTGTGCTAATGTAATAGCCGATGTTTGCTTGACCTGGGGGCAACGTTAGATATGATTGCTCATTCTCTACCTGCATACTAAGCGGAAAATTACTCATTTCAATAATCACCGAATCCTTTGGTGTCAGTAATGAATATTGTACGGGTGCATCTATAGCAAACGCCCATATTTTTCCAGTTTTGGAAACCAAGTCCTGCGTATCATAGTCTATAGAGATATGGGATGCGCCAAATGTTTCTATTACAGCTAAATTATGATTAATCTCGCTTGATAGTAAAAATCCATCCTCACCAGTAATCGTAATGTTTTCTATCGTTTCTCCAAAAAGTTCAACCGTGACTTCCAGTTCTAGTGGATCCACATCTAATTCATAAAAAACATGAGTTGAGCCATCTGGATAAATGGTGAAATCAAGGGTTCGACTAGAACCAAAGGATTGC
>JYMV01004594.1_pt1 | contig 13948 bp, 17 predicted proteins | sample 338911 | NCBI WGS metagenome assembly JYMV01 (sample SAMN03354496, study PRJNA234377) | hydrothermal vent metagenome | biome: Deep sea; feature: Hydrothermal plumes at the Eastern Lau Spreading Center, Western Pacific Ocean; material: Seawater | place: Tonga | collected 2009 | depth 2000 m m
AATCCCAAAAAAATTGTTTTTTCTGGTGTTGGAAAAACAGAAGAGGAAATTAGAGCAGCAATAAAAAAAAGGATACTTTTAATAAATGTTGAGTCAGAAAATGAAGCTGTTCTCATTAATAAAATTTCAAAAAAATTATCCAGAAAAACTTCCATTGGAATAAGATTAAATCCCAATGTAACTGGGAAAACACATAAAAAAATCTCAACAGGTGGAAAAAACGAAAAATTTGGTTTGCTTTATAATGATTGCGTAAATCTTTGCCAAAAAATTAAAAGAATGGAAAATTTAAAATTAGAAGGATTAAGCGTTCACATCGGTAGTCAAATAACAAATATTAAACCATTTAAAGAAGTATTATCTATACTCAATAAAATACTTAATAAAACAAAAATAGATTTTAAATTTATAGATTTAGGTGGAGGCATGGGAATCTCTTACTCAAATAAAGAAAAGAAACTAAATTTAAAACAATACGCTCAACTAGTAAGAAAATTCACAAAAAACAAAAATGTTAAAATTATATTTGAACCTGGTAGATTTATTGTTGGAAACACAGCGGTGTTAATTTCCAAAATTATTTATATTAAGAAAAGTAATAATAAAAAATTCGTCATTTTGGATACCGGCATGAATGACTTAATAAGACCAGCTCTATATAATGCAGAACACAAAATAGTTCCGCTTAAAAAAACAAATAAGAGAATTGGAGGAAATATTGAATTCGTAGGTCCAGTCTGTGAAAGTGCTGATAAATTTTTAAGTCAAAAGGTTTAACTCATGTAGGTGCTTATGGAATGTCTTTATCTTCAAATTACAATTGCAGACCTACCGCTGCCGAAATTATGGTAACTGGTTCTAAACATAAGTTAATTAGAAAAAGGCAAAGTTTAGAAAATTTAGTTAATAATTAATTTAAGATTTAGTTTAAATGTTACTTTTAAGATCATTATTGTTTAATCTTTTTTTATATGCAGGAATCGTCGCTGTATTTCTAATTGCTTTACCAACACTGTTCTTGCCGCCACAATTTGCCCTACTCTTCGGAAAATGCCTAGGTCACTATGTAATTTTTATCGTAAGAATCTTTTTAGGCACGAAAGTAGAATTTAAGGGAGTCAATAATATTCCTAAAACAGAAAAATATTTTGTAGCTTCAGCACACCAGTCAATGTTTGAAACTTTTGCACTCCAAAGTGTACTTGATTATCCGGTGTTTATTGTAAAAAAAGAGCTTTTAAAAATTCCATTATTTGGACTTTATTTAAAAAAAATAAAATCAATAGAAATAGTAAGAGATACAACTACAAAAGATAACATTAGTTTCTTTGACAAAGTTGCAGCCATTATTAAAAATGAAAATAGGCCTCTTTTAATATTCCCTCAAGGCACAAGAGTAAAAGTGGATGAAAAAGTGCCCTTTAAAAAGGGAGTTGGAAGGATATACGAAGCATTAAATATTTCGTGTGTTCCAATTGCACTAAATTCAGGTAAGGTTTGGCCAAAAAAAGGAATAGTTAAATACCCCGGTGAAATAACAGTATCTTTTTTAGAACCGATAAAACCTGGCTTAAATAGAGATGAATTTATTAAAAGTTTAGAAAAGAAAATTTATGATGAAATAGAAAATATTTCATAATTTTCTATAATCTCTTTTCTAATTTTTTGTGTTTTTGTAAAAATTTCCTCTAATTTCTTTCCATCTTCATTTTCAATTGCTTTCTTTAATCCCTCTAAATTTTCTATAAATTTATCGATCATTTCCGATGTGTTTTTTTTGTTTTGTATAAAAACATCTCTCCACATAATAGGATTAGAAGCTGCAATTCTTGTAAAATCTCTTAGTCCACCTGCGCTGTATTTCACAATCGAGGACTTTTTTTCATCTTGAATATTAATCGATGTATTTACAATATTATATGCTATCAAATGTGGCATATGACTTGTAATTGATAAAATATAGTCATGTTGTTTTGCATCCATAATATCAACTTTGCTTCCTATTTTTTTCCAAAAAGTCTCAAGCAATTTAACATCTTTTTCTTTTGCCTTTTTGCTCGGAGTTAAAATACACCATCTATTTTGAAAGAGTTCAGAAAATCCTGCATCAGGTCCACTTTCTTCTGTTCCAGCAATTGGATGTGATGAAATCCAAGAAACATTTTCGGGAACGGCTTTTTCAACCAAACTAATTACATTTTCTTTAACTGATCCAACGTCAGTTAATATAGTTCCTTTTTTTAATGAGTCTTTTATTTTTAAAATTACACTTTCATAGCTGCTTAAAGGAGTGGCAATTATAATTAAATCTGAGCCATCAGCCATTTTTTTGGTATCTGGGCTTGAATCATCTACTATCTTTAATTCGATTACTTTTTTGTTTACAGAATCTGATCTGTTAGAAGAAACTATTTGACTTGAAAGGCCATTTTTCTTTATTGCTCTAGCTAGAGAAGATCCAATTAAACCACATCCAATTATACATACTTTCTTAAACATTATTTAAAAATACTCCCTACAGATTGAATAAAGTGCTCATTTGCATGTTCATTTCCGATGGTTAATCTTAAAGCATTAGGTATTTTATATTGTGTCATTTTTCGTAAAATTAGACGTTTGCTAGCTAATTTTTCAAAAGCTTCATCAGAGTTAATTTTTGTTTCATCAAAATTCATCAAAAAGAAATTTGCTGTAGGTTCATTTGTTCTAATTTTATATCTCTTTAAAATAGAAAATATTTTTTTTGACCATAATGTATTATGCTTAATTGCTCTTTCTGTCCATTCGTTATCCTTAATACCCTCAATGCCTGCAGCAAGGGCAACTCTGTTAACATTAAAAGGGGGTTTGATTTGATACATTGAATCAATAATTTTTTTAGACGAATAACCCCAGCCCAATCTTAAACCAGCAAGACCGTAAATCTTAGAAAAAGTTCTGGTAATTAAAACGTTTGCCTGATCCTTAAAAAGATCTAATCCAGAAGTAAAATCATCTTTGTTTAAAAATTCAAAGTAAGCATCATCAACTACTAGTAATATGTCATTTCTAAGTTTTTTTCTTAATTTAAGCATTTCATTTTCAGATAAATAAGTCCCTGTTGGATTATTCGGATTAGCAATAAATACTATTTTAGTTTTATCGGTAACCTTTTTTAATATTTCATCAACTGATGCTTTAAAGTTTTTTTCCTTAGCTAATAACACCTTAGCCTTATGAAGGGATGCGTATATCCTGTGCATGATAAATCCAAATTTCGTAACAATAACCTCGTCTTCTGGTTCCAAAAATAATTGACACGTCAAATCAAATATCTGATCTGATCCAGCTCCACAAATAATTCTTTTTGAATCAATGTTAAATTTACTAGATAAAACATCTCTTAAAGAATTTGAGTCAGATTCTGGATACTTAAAAATTTTATCTTTATCTCTTTCAAATGCCTCGATTGCTTTCGGGCTTGGTCCTAAAGCAGATTCATTTGCAGATAATTTGATTGGATTATCAATTTTTTTTAGTTGAGATAATCCTCCCACATACCTTTCGACATCTATTTTTATCGGTTTTGGCAAAGTCATAATTCAAAATAATATATAAGTTGTATCGGTAAATACTATATACGGGACTTTGTGGCAAAATAAATACAACCTAAATTGACAATAGATGTACTTTTTAGTACAAAAAGACGGCGCTGATTTAACTTGAATTGCGAGCGCTTAAAAAAAACAGCTAAAAAAGGTTTTTTTGCCCAGTTTAGCTGGGCTTTTTTTTTATTTGATATGAATAAAGAAACTAAAAACATAAAAAAATTAATTATTGATCAATCTCTTGAGCTTGATTGCGGAAAAACGATTAAAGATTTTCCTTTAGCTTATGAAACATATGGAACTTTGAATAAAAGTAAGACCAATGCAATACTTGTATTCCATGCTTTAAGTGGAGATCAGTTTGTTACCAATATCAATCCAATTACCAAAAAAAAAGGATGGTGGACAACTGCTGTAGGTCCTGGAAAGGCAATTGATACTGACAAATTTTTTGTCATTTGTGTAAACGTTTTGGGTGGATGCATGGGAAGTTTTGGACCAAAAGAAATAAATCCAGAAACTAATGAATTATTTGCTACTACATTTCCTGTAATTACAATCAAAGACATGGTTAAAGCTCAAATTTACTTATTAGAACATTTAGGTATTAATAAACTACTTTCTGTCACAGGTGGATCAATGGGGGGTATGCAAGTTCTACAATTTGCCTCCTTATATCCTGATAAAACATATTCTGCTATTCCAATAGCATGTAGCGCAAGTCACTCAGCACAAAATATTGCATTAAATGAACTTGGGCGACAAGCAATCATGGCTGATCCTAACTGGAATAAAGGAAATTATTTTAAAACAAATTTGTCTCCAGATAAGGGTTTAGCTGTGGCAAGAATGGCAGCACATATAACTTATTTATCAGATAAGGGTCTACAAGAAAAATTTGGAAGAAAATTACAAGTAAAAGGTAATCTTAAATTTAGTTTTGATGCTGATTTTCAAATAGAAAGTTACCTAAGACATCAGGGTTCAGTTTTTGTCGATCGATTTGATGCAAATAGCTATTTATATATCACTCGAGCTATGGATTATTTTGATTTGACAAAACAATTTAATGGAAATCTTGCTAATGCATTTAAAAAAACAAAAACAAAATTTTGTGTTATTTCTTTTTCGTCAGATTGGTTGTATCCCACAAAAGAAAATAAAGAAATTGTTATTGCTTTAAATGCTAGTGGTGTCAATGTGAGTTTTGTTGAAATCAATTCAGATAAAGGACATGATTCATTTTTATTAGATATCCCCGAATTTTTAAAAACTTTGGGTGAATTTATTAACTCCAATTATAAAGAATTTAATAATGAAACAAGAATTTAACGTAATATCTCAAATAATTCAAAACAATAAAAGAGTGTTAGATATTGGTTGTGGAGACGGAACGCTTATGCAATACCTTAAGTCCAATCAACAGAATGATGTTAGAGGTCTAGAACCTCAAAAGAATCTTGTACAAAAATGTATTGCAAAAGGTCTTTCGGTTATTGAAGGCGATGCAGAAAAAGAATTAGCCCAATTCCCCAACAAATCATTTGATTATGCTGTGCTAAGTCAAACACTTCAGGCCTTTCTTACTCCTGAAGAAGTTTTAAAACAATTGCTTAGAATTGGGAAACAAACGATTGTTTCAATTCCTAATTTTGGATATTGGAAAGTGCGTCTTCATTTATTATTTAAGGGAACAATGCCCATAACCAAAAATTTACCTAATGAATGGTATAATACTCCAAATTTACATATGTGCACAATTCAAGATTTTGTTAATTTTTGTAATAAAAAAAATATTAAAATTAATAGATCTTTGTGTTTAACAAATGAAAAAATTTCTGAAATTACAAATAAAAATATGTTTTACAAGAACATGCTTTCACAACTTGGAATATTTCTTATACAATAGTTAATTATGCAAGTAACATTAACGATAATATTTCTAAAGCAGTAGCTGTAGTTGATCCGTCAGAAGCTTCGCCAGTTATTGATTTTCTTAAAAAACAAAATTTAAAACTAGATTATATATTAAATACGCATCATCATTATGATCATATAGGGGGAAATATTGAACTAAAAAAATTATATAATGCCAAAGTAATTGGTTTCGCTGGTGACAAAAATCGCATCCCCGGTATTGATATAGCCCTTGAAGATAATGTGAAATGGACCTTTGGAAAGTCATCAGTCAAAATATTACATATTCCGGGTCATACTTTAGGTCATATATGTTTTTTTTTTGAAAACGAACAAATTGCCTTTACAGGAGATACGTTATTTTCTCTTGGATGTGGAAGAATCTTTGAAGGCGATCACAAACAAATGCTAACATCATTAAATAAAATAAAAAAACTTCCTAGAGATACAAAAATTTATTGTGGTCATGAATATACCTATAAAAATGCAGAGTTTTGTATGAAATATGATAGTGACAACATTGATCTCAAAAAAAAATTTGAAAAAATAAAAAAATTAAGATCTAACAATCTACCAACACTACCAACCATCCTAGAAGAAGAGTTAAAATCCAACATTTTTCTAAGATGTGATCAAAATGACCTGAAAATTAAATTAAATATGAAAAACCAAGAGGATTTGAAAGTTTTCAAGAAAGTCAGAGATTTAAAAGACAGTTTTTAATCGCTGTTATAACTTGACATGATAAGTTAGCAAGTTATATTGCCCATATTTCCAAATATGAAATTAAACCAATGTCTTTCGCAGTTATTCAAACAGGTGGCAAGCAATATAAGGTTTCAGCAAGTGAAATTCTTAAGATCGAAAGACTTAATAATGAAGAAGGCAAAACTGTAGAATTCAAAAACGTTCTGTTTTTGAATGATGATAAAACCACTGAAATTGGCAACCCAAATATACAAGGCGCAAAAGTTGAAGCAACTATTTTAAAAAATATAAAAAATAAAACCATATTAGTTTTTAAAAAACGAAGAAGAAAAAATTCAAGAAAAAAATATGGTCATAGACAACCGATTTCCCTTATTAGAATAACAAAAATTTTTTCAAAAAATGGAAAATTAATCTCTCAAGCTGGACCGCAAAAACAAATAACAAAAGAAATAGTAAAAGCTGATCGTACAAGAAATGAGCAGGTGTTTGAGGCAAAAAAAACTAAAATAGAAGAACATAAAAAAATCAAAAAAACATTAAAAAAAATTGAGACTAAAGAAGAATCTGCAAGAAAAGTAAAAGCAGATGAAACAAGAAAATTTCAAGAGAAAGCCGCTAAACAATATGATGAACAAGAGAAAAAAAGATTGGAATTTGCTCAAGAAAAACTAAAATTAAAGGTGAAAAAAAGTGATGTGGGTAAGAAAAAAATAGCAAGTAAAAAGAAACCTTTAACAACTAAAAAAAAATGATAGAATTAAAGTGAGGTATTAAAACATGGCAACAAAAAAAGCAGGTGGATCATCAAGGAACGGACGTGATAGTGCAGGACGACGCCTAGGTGTGAAAAGATATGGTGGTCAATTAGTGTTGCCGGGAAATATAATAGTTAGACAAAGAGGCACAAGAATACATCCTGGTGACCATGTAGGTATTGGTAAAGATCATACTATATTCTCTTTAGTCAAAGGAAAAGTTCAATTCAAAACTCAAAAACTAAACAGAACATTTGTATCTGTTATCCCCAGCTAATTTCTAATAACTTCAATATTTAATTAATTGTTGTTGCGCTATGAAATTTTTAGATCAAGCAAAAATATATGTAAAAGCAGGAGATGGTGGATCCGGCTCTGCAAGTTTTCGTAGAGAAAAATTTGTAGAATTCGGTGGGCCTGACGGTGGAGATGGTGGAAGTGGAGGTTCGATAGTTTTCGTAGCTGAAAGAAATTTAAATACACTTATTGATTTCAGGTATCAACAACACTTTAAAGCTGAAAAAGGACAAGATGGAAAGGGAAAGAAAAAAACTGGAAAAAGTGGAAAAGATTTAATTTTAAAAGTTCCAATGGGAACACAAATTTTTGAAGAAGATAATAACACTTTAATTGATGATTTCACCAAATCGGATCAAAAGATATTTGTGGCAAATGGAGGCAAGGGTGGCTTGGGAAATGTAAGATTTAAAAGTTCCACAAATCGAGCACCAAGAAAAAAAACAGATGGAAACAAGGGTGAAAGTTTTTGGATCTGGTTACAACTTAAAGTTATTGCAGATATTGGCATAGTCGGCATGCCTAATTCAGGAAAATCCAGCTTGCTGTCGGTACTAACAAGCGCCAAACCAAAAATTGCTAATTATCCATTTACTACAATTAATCCAAATCTTGGCGTTGCTAATTATAATAACAAAGAAGTAACTTTAGCCGATATACCCGGCCTCATTGAAGGAGCTCATGAAGGGATAGGTTTGGGAGATAAATTTTTGAGACACATAGAAAGATGCAAAAATATTCTTCATTTAATTGATATTACTAATAAAAACGTATTGGAAAGTTATTACAAAGTTAGAAAAGAGCTTTCCAAATATAGCAACAAGCTTATAAAAAAAAGAGAAATTATTGTATTTAATAAAGTTGATTTTAAAAAAGAATTAAAAAAAAACATTTACACAATATCTGCGTTAAAAAATAAAGGCTTAAAAACTATAAAAAAAATATTGGTTAATTATGTACATTGATAAGTCTAAAAAAATTGTAATAAAAATCGGATCATCAATTTTGATCGACAAAAAAGGTAAGCCAAAAAAATCTTGGCTTAAAGGGTTTGTTCAAGACGTTAAGCTTCTTATAAAGAAAAAAAAACAAGTAGTGATTGTTTCATCAGGAGCCATTGCGCTTGGCTGCGAATATCTTGGAATCCAAAAAAAGGGTTTAAAAATAGATAAAAGTCAAGCAGTAGCTTCAATTGGCCAAATCGAATTAATGGATTTTTATAAAAAAACATTTGAAAAAAGTAGAATAAAAATTTCTCAAATATTACTCACTTTAGATGACACAGAACAAAGGAGAAGATCAATAAATGCAAAAAGAACAATTGATAATTTATTAGCAATGAAAATAGTTCCGATTGTCAACGAAAACGATACTACCGCGACAACCGAAATTAAATATGGAGATAATGACAGGCTTGCTTCCAGAGTAGCTCAAATAATTAGCGCTGACTGTTTAATTTTACTATCAGATGTAGATGGTCTGTATACCGATAACCCCAAAAAAAATGAGAAAGCAAAATTAATAAAGACCGTAAAAGAAATAGATGAAAGCATAAAAAAATATGCAAACAAAACAGAAAATTTTTATGGATCAGGTGGAATGAAAACAAAAATTGAAGCAGCAAAAATCTGTCAATTGGCAGGATGCTACATGGCTATAGCTAATGGAAATTATATTAATCCAATAAAAAAAATGACTCAAAATCAAAGATGCACCTGGTTTATACCAAAAGTTTCAAAACTTGATGCTAGAAAACAGTGGATCATAGGATCGATTGCACCGAAAGGTGAAGTAATTATTGATGATGGTGCCTTAAAAGCAATTAGTAATGGAAAAAGTTTGTTGCCAGTTGGAGTTAAAAAAATTAATGGAACTTTTGAAAAGGGTGATCATGTTTTGATTAAAGATCAAAATAATGTTGAATGTGGTAGAGGCTTAATTTCATTCTCTTCGCTCGAGATTGAAAAAATAAAAGGTTCTCACAGCAGTAAAATAAAAAATTTACTGGGCTATTCTAGTAGAGAAGAAATTATTCACAAAGACGATTTAGTAAGGGTGTAAAAATGTCTCGAAATTTATATATGGAAAAATTAGGTGAAAAAGCAAAACTTGCTTCCCTTCATTTATCTAACGTAAATATTAAAAAGAGAAATTCTGCTTTAAAACAATTTAGTCAATATTTAAAAACCAATACACAAATAATTTTGAAAGCAAACAAAAAAGATGTGTCTAATGCAAAATCTAAAAATATTAAAGATAACATGATTGATAGACTTAAATTGAGCAATAAAAAAATTTTACAAATTAGAAACTCAATAGAAGAAATAATAAAATTTAAAGATCCTATAGGAAAAACTTTATCTTCTTGGAAGAGACCAAATGGTTTAATTATAAAAAGAGTGTCCATACCGATTGGTGTTATCGGTGTAATTTATGAAAGCAGACCAAATGTTACTGCTGATGTTTCGGTTTTGTGTTTTAAGACTGGAAATGCAGTAATATTACGTGGAGGATCAGAAGCATTCTACTCAAATAAAATATTAGCTGAACTTTTCAGGAGAGCTCTTAAAAAGAAAAAATGTGATGAAAATTGTGTTCAATTTATTGAAAGCAAAGATAGATATCACGTTGATTATCTTTTATCAGGTATGAAAAAATATGTTGATGTAATTATTCCTAGAGGAGGAAAAAGTTTAGTCAAGAAAGTTCAGAAAAAATCTGTAGTTCCAACCATTGGACACCTTGAGGGCATATGCCATGTTTATGTCGATCGAGAAGCCGATTTAAATATGGCAATTAAAATTGTTGAAAACGCAAAAATGAGAAATACGAGTGTTTGTGGAGCAGCAGAAACTTTATTGATAGATAAAAAATGCCTAAAAACTCATTGCGAACCTATATTGAATCATTTAAATAATTTTGGATGTGAAATTATAGGGGATAAAACGATAAAAAAAAATTTTTCTGGTAGAATGAAAATTGCATCAAAAAAAGATTGGAAAACAGAATATCTTTCTCCTGCTATTTCTGTAAAAAGTGTGAATGGAGTTCAAGAAGCTATAAGTCACATTAATGAATACGGCACATTACACACAGACTCAATAGTAACAAAAAATAAAAAAACAGCTAAAAAATTTCTATCAAATATCAACAGCTCCATAGTCATACATAATGCTTCTACACAGTTTGCAGATGGTGGAGAATTTGGTTTTGGTGCTGAGGTTGGTATATCAACTGGTAAACTTCATCCCCGCGGTCCTGTTGGTCTTGATCAACTTACCACTTACAAGTACATTTTGGAGGGAAAAGGACAAATAAGGAAGTAATTTTTGCAAAAACTATTTAAAAAAAATTACAATAAAATTGGTATCTTGGGAGGTACTTTTGATCCACCTCACATAGGTCATTTGCATATATCTAAAATTGCTTTAAAAAAACTTAGACTGGATGCCGTAATATGGGTAATTACAAAACAAAATCCACTAAAAAAAAAACCTTATTTAAGTACAAAAACAAGAATGAGTTTGTCAAAAGGCATGATTAAAAGTCAAAAAAAAATTTTTGTAGAATATCTAGATGATAAAATCAAATCTAGAAATACATTTGATTTACTTAATTTTTTGAAAAAAAAAAACAAAAAAATAAAATTATTTTTTTTAATTGGCGCTGATAATTTGATTAAATTTCATAAGTGGAATAAGTGGGAAAAAATTCCAGAACTTGCAAAAATAATTGTCTTTGCCAGACCCAATTACTCAATTAGAGCTCTTAATTCCATTGCATCAAAAAAGCTTAAAAAAAGAGATTGGATGTATATAAATTCTAAAAAGATGAATATTTCATCTTCATTAATTAGAAAATTTTGATAACATGAATTTAAATGCAATTTAAAGAAATTGATCAACTTAGAGAAGAAATAGAACAAATCTTACACGATAATAAAGCAGTAGAGGTAAAATCAATAAATCTAAAAGGTAAAACCTCAATTGCTGATTTTATGATTATCGCAAGCGGTAATTCATCAAGACACATACAAGCAATATCGGAAATATTGTTAGAAAAACTTAAAAAAAAAGGTGTCAAAAACTGTCGTTTAGAAGGACGTAGTAGTAGTGAGTGGAAACTTATAGATGCAATAGATATTATTATTCATATTTTTCACCCTGAAAAAAGAAAATTTTATGATTTAGAAAGAATGTGGTCTGAATTAATGCCAAAAGAAAGATTAACGATATGAAAGAAAATTTTAACTTAAAATATATTTTAATCATCATAACCGTAATATTATTAAATATTTTCAATATAGCTTACTCAAAAAATATAGATAAACTGTACGAAAAAATTGATCTTTTAGGTGAAGTTCTAGAAAAAGTGCAAGACGAATATGTCGATGAAATAGATCAGGCAGAAGTAATGGACTTTGCAATTAATGGGATTCTGCAATCTTTAGATCCGTACTCAGCTTACATGAACCCAAAAATTTATGAAGAGATGCAGACTGAAACAAGCGGTGAATTCGGAGGTTTAGGAATAGAAGTAAGTATGGAAGGTGGAGTTGTTAAAGTCATTTCGCCAATAGATGATACGCCAGCAGCAAGAGTTGGTGTAAAAGCTGGAGATTATATTGTTAGAATAAATGGTGAACAGGTTCAAGGAAAAACACTTATGGAGGCTGTGAATTTAATGAGAGGACCGGTAGGTTCACCTATTGAAATAACGATAAGAAGGAAAGGTTTAAAAAAAGCAAAAATTTTTACAATCATTAGAGAAATTATTGAAATAAAATCAGTAATTTCTAAGTTAATTGATAATGAAATAGGCTACCTTAGATTAAGAGCCTTTAATGAAAACAGTAGCAATCAATTAAAAGGGGAAATTTCAAAATTAGAAAAAAACAATAAATTAGTGGGATATATTCTTGATTTAAGAAATAATCCCGGAGGTCTTTTGTCCCAAGCTGTTAGAATTTCTGACTTCTTCCTCGATGATGGAGAAATTGTTTCTACTAGAGGAAGAAAAAGTAGAGAAAATAGAAAATTTTTTGCTAAAAAAGGAGACCGAATTAAGGGTAAACCTTTAATTGTTTTAATCAATAATGGATCAGCGTCAGCTGCTGAAATTGTGGCGGGAGCCTTACAAGATCAAAAAAGAGCAGTATTATTGGGTGAAGCTACATATGGTAAAGGATCAGTTCAATCCATTATTCCTCTAAGAAATAAGGGGGCAATACGATTAACAATATCCAAATACTATTTACCATCTGGAAAATCTATTTCAGAAGTGGGAGTAACTCCTGATATCAGAGTTGAGGAGGAAGATGAAGAATTTTCAATCAACACTATTACAGATAATCAATTAAATTACGCAGTTAAACTTTTCAGTGGCTAAAGTTTAATGAAGAATAGAAAAGAATTACCATTAAGAATTGGTGTGGGCATAGCTTTATTGAATCATGAAAATAAGGTTTTTGTAGGAAAAAGAATAGATAATCCTACAAATTCATGGCAAATGCCACAAGGTGGAATTGATCAAAATGAAAATTTTTTAGACGCAGCTAAAAGAGAACTTGAGGAAGAAACTGGGATAAAATCAGTAAAATTAATAAAAGAATTAGATGGATGGTTTAAATATGATTTACCGAAATATCTTCTAGGTAAACTCTGGAAAGGTAAATATAGAGGAAAACCCGATGAAATAAATGTCAAAACAAAAAATCCAGAATTCTTTGATTGGAAATGGATTGAACTTTCAAAATTACCTAACGTCGCTGTGCATTTTAAGGTAAATATTTATAAGAAAATAAAAGAACAGTTAACTTCTTTAAGCTTAAATTAGACTTGTATTTCTTTGAGCACATCAAGTTTGTGATGAAGAACATAACGTTCATGATCTGTAATATCCTTATCTGTGAGTTTATCTTGAGTATCTTTATTTAGATTATCCACAAACTCTTTAGATAAATCTTTTACATTTATTACGGAAGCTGAAAGCACAACTAAACTATCATTAAAGTATTCCACAGTACCATCCTGGACAAAAAAATCTTCAAAATTTCCATCATTTTTTTGCACCTTTATTATTCCGGGTCTTAAAAGAGTTATTACTGAAATATGATTTTTTAATATACTCATATCACCCTCATATGATGGAAGTGTAACCATTTTTGTATCATCCGAAAAAATAATTCTTTCTGGACTAATTATTTCAAGCTTGAAATTATCTTCCATTAAGCAGCTGCTTCTTTTGCCATTTTTTCCGCCTTTTCAACTACTTCTTCAATTGTACCTACCATATAAAAAGCGGCTTCGGGTAAATGATCGTATTCTCCTTTACATATAGCATCAAACCCTTTGATGGTTGCTTCTAGATCAACAAGTTTGCCTGGAGAACCTGTAAAAACTTCGGCAACAAAAAATGGTTGCGATAAAAATCTTTGAATTTTTCTTGCTCTCGTCACTGTTAGTTTATCCTCTTCGGAAAGCTCATCCATACCTAAAATTGCAATTATGTCTTGTAAAGATTTATAAGTTTGTAATACTTTTTGAACTTCTCTAGCAACTCTATAATGTTCTTCTCCAACTATTCTTGGATCTAAAATTCTTGAAGTAGAGTCCAACGGATCAACCGCAGGATAAATACCTAGTTCTGCAATTTGTCTAGATAATACTGTGGTTGCATCTA
>JYMV01020144.1_pt1 | contig 13945 bp, 14 predicted proteins | sample 338911 | NCBI WGS metagenome assembly JYMV01 (sample SAMN03354496, study PRJNA234377) | hydrothermal vent metagenome | biome: Deep sea; feature: Hydrothermal plumes at the Eastern Lau Spreading Center, Western Pacific Ocean; material: Seawater | place: Tonga | collected 2009 | depth 2000 m m
CCCAGATTTCTTTTGCTGTAGTTTCATAATGAGCTTTCCAGTTTGAGTCGTTGTTGTATTGGTCTGGCATGAAATAGATATCAGTATTTTCTTGGTAGATTTTTTTTGCAAGAATAATTGCTCCATCAGAGCCTTCAAATGGACTAGATGTGACAATCTCAGCACCGTAAAAATCTGCCATTAGGCCTTTTCTTTCTTTGGAGACATTAGCAGGCATCACCAGCTTTACTTTATAGCCCTTTATCTTCCCAATAAGGGCATAAGAAATTCCGGTATTTCCTGACGTTGAGTCGATTATAATTTTGTTCTTTGTTAGCATCCCGGACTTTTCTCCATCCTCGATCATCTTGAGGGCGGGACGTGATTTAACTGATCCCCCAGCATTTTTCCATTCGGCTTTGGCAAAGATGGTGACGTCTTTAAATTCGTTGCCGATATTTTTTATTCTAATTAGAGGAGTGTTACCTATTGTCTTAAGTACTGAAGTGTCAGCGATGACTGGACAAGTAGGAGTTTGGACTTCTGTTGGAAGTGATAGTTTCATCTCGGTGTTTGACATTGAGAATTAGATGTCATAATAAAAAAAACGTCTCAGATAAAATGGACTGGTTTCTGATGTATTTTATTCCTATCTTTGCAACCCACAAAACTCTTCATAATCTACCAACTCTTTAATAGTTGGTTTTTCACCGCATATAGGGCAATTTGCGTCTCTGCGTAATCGTAGGCTCCTAAATTCTGTGTTGAGAGCATCATATATAAGGAGTTTGCCTACTAGTGGTTTTCCGATTCCAAGTATAAGTTTCAAGACTTCGACAACTTGCAGGTTTCCTATTACTCCTGCCAAAACCCCTAGAACTCCTCCTTCTTGACAGTTTGGAACCATGCCTGGAGGAGGAGGTTCAGGATATAAACACCTGTAACAAGGCCCATCACCTGGCTTAAAAACTGTGACCTGTCCTTCGAATCTATAAATACTGCCGTGAATTAGAGTTTTATTTTTCATAACGCAAGCATCATTCACCAGATACCGTGTTGGGAAATTGTCTGACCCGTCTACAACGTAATCATAGTCTTTGATCAAACTCATGATATTGTTTGAATCCATCTTTTCGTTATAGAGCGTGACGTTTACATCAGGGTTAAGCGCTTGGATAGTTTTTTTTGCAGATTCGGTTTTTAGCATACCAATGCGTTCTGTCGAATGAATGATTTGCCTTTGGAGATTACTAAGATCGACCTGATCGAAGTCAACAATCCCAAGATTTCCTATGCCTGCGGCAGCAAGATAATACGCAGCAGGTGAACCTAACCCCCCAGCACCCAAAAGTAGAACCCTTGCGTCCAACATTTTTTGTTGGCCGGAACCACCTACCTCAGGAAGGATGATATGGCGGCTGTAGCGCTCTATTTGTTCGTCGGTGAATTCGATCATTAAGCTCCAACTCCACCTGCAATAGCTGGGATAATTGAAATCTCGTCCCCATCTTTCACGGCTGTCTTTTCACCTTCGAGAAAACGAATGTCTTCTTCGTTCACATAAATATTTATAAATCGTCTGGGTGCGCCATTTTCTTCACAAATCCGATCTTTTATTCCGTTAAATTGATTTTCCAGGTTATTTATGATATCGGAAATGGTTTCCCCTTCGGCCGACACTTCAGACTGGTTATCCGTCAGTTTCATTAAAGGGGTGGGAATTCTTACCTTAATTGCCATAATTTAAATCTCCTTAAAACTGTTATGCGGTTGATACGCGATTCGAATATATTTCTTCAAAACTATTCAGCTTGGGTTCAATGATAATGGGATCGGTAAACTGCCCACTTAAGGCTTCAACCGTTTTAAGCCCATTTCCTGTTATGCAAATAACTGTAGTCTCATCTGGTTTAATGCGGCCTTGTTGGACCAGTTTTTTTGTGACTCCAACTGTGACGCCGCCAGCGGTTTCAGTAAAAATACCTTCTGTTTCAGCAAGAAGTCTCATCGCAAGTACAATTTCTTCATCATTCACATCTTCACCATGACCACCGCTATCAATTGTGGTTTTTACACCATAATAGCCATCAGCTGGATTCCCAATGGCTATCGACTTTGCAATGGTATTTGGTTTTACAGGTGTGATTACATCAGTGCCATTCTTTATGGCTGTTGTTACAGGTGAACATCCAGTAGCCTGTGCTGCGAATATTTTTGAATTTACTTTTCCCTCCAGAAGGCCAAGCATTTCAAATTCATGAAATGCCTTCCAGATTTTTGTTATGAGCGAACTTCCTGCTACAGGAACAATTACATTATCGGGTGTTTTCCAACCTAATTGTTCAGCAATTTCGTAGCCGTATGATTTGGATCCATCTCCATAATAGGGACGAATATTGATATTTACAAATGCCCATTTATGATGCGCCGCAATTTCACTGCAAAGGCGGTTCACATCATCATACGAACCATTTACAGCAACTAGTTGAGCCCCATAAACCATGGTCCCCAAAATTTTCCCAGATTCGAGTCCATCAGGAATAAATATGAAACTTTTTAGTCCGGCCTCTGCGGAGTGTGCAGCAACAGAGTTAGCCAGATTGCCAGTTGAAGCACACGAGATTGTGTCAAAGCCGAATTCCATTGCTTTGGATATCGCCACTGCGACTACCCTATCTTTGAATGAAAAAGTAGGGTGATTTACGGAATCATTTTTGAGGTAAAGATTGTTTAGGCCGAGTGCCTTACCTAGATTTTTTGCGCGTACCAAAGGTGTAAACCCTACATGGTCGCCGACTTTGTTCTCTTCATCCAGAGGCATCAGCTCTTTGTAGCGCCACATAGAGGGAGGCCCTGATAATATGGTTTCGCGCGAAATTTGCTTGCTGATTTTTTCATAGTCGTAGTCTACTTCAAGAGGGCCGAAGCAATACTCACACACATGAATCGGTTCCTTAGGAAACTCTCTCTTGCACTCTTTACATTTCAATCCTTTTACATATCCCATTCAACCGACTTCCTTAAAAATATTGGTAAAAACTAAAATATCTTTCAGCAGTATCCGGTATGATCACAACAACATTTTCCCTGGGCCCTAATTCCTCGGCTACTTTACATGCTGCGTAACAGGCAGCACCTGCTGAAATTCCAGCAGAAACTCCTTCTTCCTTTCCTAGTCTTCTGGAGTACTGGTACGCGTTATCGTCAGATACCGGTCTAATTGAGTCGAGAATATCTATATTCAGAACCTTTGGCTTAAAGCCGGCTCCGATACCCTGTATTTTATGCGGTCCAGGGTTTTTTCCTGAAAGGATGGCGGAAGTCGCAGGTTCCACGGCAACTATTTTAATGTCTTTATAATGTTGTTTGAGACATTCACCAACTCCCGTAATGGTTCCGCCGGTCCCGACTCCGGCCACAAAAGCATCAACACTTTCTCCATTCATTGCAGAGATAATCTCGGGTCCAGTAGTTTCCTTATGAATGGCGGGGTTAGCCGGGTTGTTGAACTGCTGTGGCATGAAATAATCTGGGTTTTGAGCCAGAAGTTCTTCCGCTCTTTCAATAGTACCCTCCATTCCGAACTCGGCACGACTTAATTCCGTTTTGGCCCCAAAACTTTCAAGAATCATTCTACGTTCAGCACTCATGTTCTCTGACATGACGAGAATGACTTGGTAACCCTTCACCGCTCCGACCATAGCGAGTCCAATCCCTGTATTGCCACTAGTTGCTTCAATAATTGTGGAACCTGGTTTCAACGTGCCGCGATGTTCGGCATCCTCGACCATTGCTTGGGCGATCCTGTCTTTGACGCTTCCACCTGGGTTGAAACACTCCAGCTTGGCATAAATGTTAGCCCCACTTTTCGGGGCGATGTTATTTAGTTTGACTAATGGCGTTGAACCAACTAGTTGCAAACTATTACTATGCCTAGCCTGAGTGAGAGAATTTGTTGTCATGGTTTTTTTACAAAGATTCCGGCAAACTACAAATTATAAATGATGAATATATCTCAAGTCAACTGTATAAGTACTTGTGGATTAGGGGGTTTTCTGGTTTGCTAATGAAATACTTGTTACGTAATTTAGTTGTAGGATTAGCTTTGGGCAGTTAATGCTCATAGTTATAATTCCCAGTTTTTAGGGGCTGGTTCAACCTTTGCTTTATGGAAATACCTAACTATTAATATTTAGAGTTGTTTGTGGGATACGGCCGAAATATTATTTTGAAAAATAATTTGTGTTAGGCGGGGTGATATTTTAGCAGGGAGGTGACTAGGTAAATCTTCTTACTCTATGACTTTTAAAGCGGTTTTAACTGCGCGGGTTATTACCTTTGATGCTGCTTAAGCGTTTTCTTATCTCTCGAGTGGCAATATTTGAATCTTCAACCGTGGAAATGATATGCGGTGTAATAAAAATCATCAATTCTGTTTTTTTGCTGGTAATACTCTCACTGCTGAATAGTTTCCCCAGATAAGGAATATCCATCAAACCCGGAATTCCTTCTACTGTTTTAGATGAGTCTGTTCGCATCAAACCGCCCATAACGAGGACTTGGTTGTCCTTGAGTACCACTTCGGTATTGACCTCACGGGTATTAAAGGAGGCAGTCGTAATTCCTCCGGAGGTAACATCTGCACCTTTTGAGCTGATTTCTTGCCGGATTTTCAGGCTCACGAAGTTATCTGAATTGATCTTTGGGAAAATATCTAGCTTAACGCCTACCTTTTTAAATTCGATTGATGTCGAGGTTACGGGTGTCGCTGAATTTGTAGTTAAAGTAGAACTCGCCACGGGAATCTCATCAGTAATCGAGATGCTAGCAGCTTTATTGTCAGATGTAACTAGGATAGGGTTTGCCAGAACATCGACCTGTGCATTGGATGCAAACAGTTCCAATTTAGCCTTTAATCGATCCGTGTTCTCCAGAAGCAGACTACCCCCTGGAAGCAGGCTTGCGGTTGCTCCAGCTAAGGAAGTCCCTAAGATTGTATTAGTAGTTGCCGTTGTTGCCAGAGAACCTACTCCGTTAAATTTCACTTCACCCAGTTGTTCTCCTTCTAAAATCCACTCGACTCCCTTGCGAGTTTTTTCATCAACCTGAAGATCAATGATCAAAACCTCAATCAGTACTTGTTGAGGCAAAATATCTAACTTTTTAATAACTTCGAGAATTGCAGGGTAGTTCCTAGGACTGGTTCTGATAATGAGGGCATTTGTATCTTCATCGGGTAGTATTGTGACTTCGCCCTCAATATTATCCTTTATTCCTCCGGTTAGTTGTATTTGCTTGCTTGTTGGACCACCGAATTTTGATTGATTTTTTGTTTTTTTTGGCTGTGAAGACTTTTCTGCTTTGGATGTTTCTGTTTTAGCTAAGCCATCAAACTTTTTCAATTTAGATTGAGACGACTCTTGTGATTGAAACAATGAGCTAAGTAGAATCGACATTTTCCCAGCATCACCATTTTGAACATAATAAACGAATGTGCTGACATCACCCTCTGAAACAGGTTGGTCTAGTTTGTTAACCCAAAATTCGATTGTGGGTAAAATTCGTTCGAACGCGTTAACCACTAAAATCGAATTAAGTCTACCAAGAGAAAGAAAGGTTAAAGATTCACCGATGGAATCGGCGTAGCCCATCGAAGAAAATATTTCTTCCATTTCATGAACAACTTTGTCTGATTCAGCATTATTAAGCTTGTATAAATGGATATCGGAAGATGCGAGTTTGTCGACGTCCAATGCCTCGACTACATTTATGATACGCCTAACATTGTTGGCCATTTCTATCATCATTAGATTATTTGTTTCTGGAATTTCTATAAAACTGGCATTAGGCGAGAGTAGGGGGGTTATGATTTTTTTCATAGATTCGACAGAGATATGCTTGAGTGGAATGATCTGGATGATTAGTCGCTCTTTGTCGGGAATACTAGAATCGTTTCCGTAATGGATACTTAAGGGTTTCCTTGCGGCTTCTTTTACTCCAAGGAATCGATAAAAATTTCCACTTTTTGTAACAGTTACGTTGTGTAGGGCTAAAATTTGTTCCAGTACAGAATATAAATCTTCGACTTGAATTTTATTGAATGTTTGCATCTATGATGTAGTCAATCTTTAATAATTCGCTGAAGGTAGTGATTACATCGTATAACTCGGTTTCTTCAAAGTTCAAGGTGATGTGTTTGGCCTTTGCAAGCTCCTTTGGAAGGGGTGGTTCTTGACTAATAACCGTTTTTAGTCTGTTTAAGGAGAACGGCTTCCGGTCTTGAAGTGATGTTTTTGCGGCTTGAATTTCATTTTCCAACTTGTTGTTTTTTGCTTGAGTAGTATTTTTTGGGCTAACCTCAATCAAGGTAGACGAAAGGCTTGATATGAAAAATTTACTTTTATTTTCATCTTCCGCTAGATACCACGTTTGGTTGTCATGAATATTTTTTTGAGTTCGAAGGAGAGAAAAAATTTGATCTTTTTCTGCTGTACCTGATTTTTCGTATTGACTCCCCGGTCCTTTGCGAAGAGGCACCTTTTCGCCGGATACCTTAATCAGTCGGCTTATAGGTTGATCTGGAATGTTTTTTATCCCACTTAGGTCTATCGAGTCTGCAGCATATTTGTTTTTGCTGGAGCTTCTTTGAGTGGCTTTTGACGCCTTCGATTTGTTTTTTTCTGAAAATAGCATCCCGTCGATCGGGTTCTTTTCCTTAAACCTCTCGAGGGCAGATTTTCTATTACCTAGACAACCTGAGGAAAAATATACACTTAATATTAAAATCGATAAGAAGATCTTTTTCATGTTGTTTTCTTTTTACCTGTATCCATTGATTGGATAAATCCACTAATAGTGAGCTGGGCCTGTAATTCTTCTAAATCTGTTTCGTTAATTCGTTGAATGGACATCTCCTCGATGACCATGAATTTCTGATTGCTTTCCAGCATGTGTATAAAGTTGGTAAAGTTTCTAAGCTTTGATCGAGTGGTGACTTTGGTTGATATGGTTAATAAACCTTCCAGATATTTAGGTTTGTCGACCCGAAAACGTATAATGTTTACACCTGTTTGGTTTGAAAGATTCTCTATTAGATGCTGTTGTTCCGATGCCGCTAAGGCTGGCTTAGTTTGATTGAAAAAACGCTGGTCGAGAGTAGTGCGTATTAACTTGTTTTCTTTGTTTTTTGCTTTGTAATATGACTTCTGATTCAAAATTTCATAGCATTTTTGAATAAAAAGTAACTTGTCCTGTATTTTTTGATTTGTTCTTTTATTTTCCTGATGCACCGGTTGAACAACGAGTATGAAAAGGAACCAGAAAACAATAAAAGTCCCGCCAGCGAACAACACTTTTTTGTCTCTAGATGTTATTTGAATCATTATTTTGTCCCTACGGCAGTATTAATTGTGAATTTTTCACCTATTGATTCAGTTATGATCGTACCCACAAAATGGGTGTCACGAAATTTACCTGATTTTTCAACGATTGGTACTAACTGGGATGCGTTTTTTGAAATTCCATTAAGTTCAATGTTTTTTTTCTTAAACCGGATCTTTTTTACCCAGGTATCCTTCGGGATAACTTTACTCAACTCAACCAGTAATGGAAGTTTTGTTGGATTGAGGTCATCTATTTTATTTAGTGCGTTCGTGTATTTCTGGAGCGTTTCATATTCAAGGTCAACTTTCTCCAAAGGTCCCATGTGGATCTTGATTTCGTCTAACTGTTTGTCCAAGGACGTTAGAATTTTATTATTTTGAATGCTTTGATTGACCATGAATCCAATAATAAATAACACTGTTACTAACGCAAGTCCCACAGTGTTCTTAAGGTTTACTTTCTTTTTCTTAGTTGTTGTTAAGTTATCTGGTAGTAGGTTTGCTTCTATTGGATTTTGTTTTAGTTCGCGCAGGGCAAGCCCAAGAGAGGTTGCCATAAATGCTGTAGAGAAATTACTGGGTACGTTTGGATTGATGGTTGCTGGAGATTGTAGTTCGAAAACCTGAACTCCTGCTGCCAGTTCTAATCTTGAAGTAAGATGTGATGTTAAATGCCCACCTCCTGAAATAAAGACTGAGTCTACAGATTTAGAGTCATCTATGTTTCTGCACGATGCTAAAGCGTTTTTGATTTCTTCTACTAGGGTTTGTGCAACCTTTTCTGCTATTGCTTGGTGTGCTTTCCCTTGATTTTCTGAATTGAGAAATGTTTCTTGGTATTCTGGTTCTGCAATTGGAACACTTCTAGAAAACTCCAAATTTCTGTTTATTAGAATTGAAATGTCAATAAAGTTAGAACTAAGATCTACCAAAACTGAAAGTGGATCCTGGTGTTCACCGTTTGACAGCAATAGATTGAGATTTGCGAATGTAGAAACGTCGAGAACCGATGCATTAAGGTTGAGCTTTTTAAGTAAATTTAAGTAATAGCTAGCAATTTCTTTATTGATCGCGGCACATACGATATGGTACTGATTTTCTTTTTTAGTAGTTATATGATTATAGAAATAAAAATTATCTAAGCTTGAGGAGAAATGCCTCTCCAGTTCAAATCCCATCATAGAATCCACAGACTTACGGTCCGGGGAGGGAAGTTCAAATGACTGAAGCGTGATCTTGGAACGGGGAATGCTGGCAATCACGTTTTCTGTCCAAGCATCATGTTCGATTATGAAGCGATTCACTTGTTCAAGAAAAATTGATTCAGCTTTTTCATCTCCTTTACTTATTGGTTGAATCGTTATGTATTTGCTTGCTAATACATCTGCGCGGTATAGGGTTTTCCCTAGCAAGGTTAGGCAAACCGAATTTTCACGTATGTCGATTCCAAGTGATTTTTCTAGATAAAAACTTTTCATCAGTTATCTGTTAGCTCTCTTTTGTATAGATTTTCAAAGCTATTATCATTCCAATAATGCGTTAATATTATGGGACCTTCTTTTTCAGAGATCTTTTGAACCACGGTGTTTATGGTGTGATTTGTTGGACTTCCCTCAACTTCTCCTGTAGATCTAATTCTGAAATAATCAGAGGTTGTATTGTCATAAAACCCCTTTTTTTCCCGTTCTTTCATAATCGATTTTGCCTGAGACTCTGAAAAGATGATCGAAAGTACCTCTGGTGAAGCTGTATTGGGGTTTACCGATTTAACGTTATATGTCGTAAAAAAATTTATTAATCCTTTACGTTGATTGGTGCCATATAAAATTTTTTCATCAATCCCACGAATTTTTGATAATTCATCAAGATTTTCTATGGGCGCGTTTTTTGCAAAATAAGGAGGAATCAAATTCTGATAAAAGTCATTTTCCGCTCCATTTAATCGATGGTTTTTATCGGAATCGATCCAGTCGAGTATTGAATCCGCAATAACATCCTTTTTTTCTTTTGACTCTATACCAGCACTTGTCAAAACCTTGACTAATGTGTTTCGTGTTGTTCTATTGATTGGAATCTTGCTGTTTTCGTCTTGCAGTGAATAGGTAATTAGCCCTGACCCTAGTTCAATCTCTTGGCGTATTGAGGTCCGATATGCGGTTTTATCTGACTGGTTAGGCCTTCTTTCAGAGTCTTTAGTTGAAGCTCCCATGATTAATCCAAAATCTTGATGCGAAGCGTGAAAGCTTGATGGATAAAGGATTTCCGCCATCGCCATATGAATTCCAGCCTTGGCAAGGTGGTATGCTTGGATATCCTCTTTATAGTTACGGGTTGTATTGACTTCGCCCTTCATAGAGAAGGCAAATTCCGTGGCTAATGCTATTAGAAGTACCAGAACCCATAGCACGACCATCAGCGCAATACCATTCTGGTTTTTATGATGTTTAAATATTTTCATTATGTTCTAAGGGCAGTGCAAATCTCATTCCAGAATAAAGAGGGATTATAATGGGAGGAGAAAAAATTATCCGTGATTCCTTTTTTGAGCTTGGTCGGGTTAGTTCTTTCAAGCCTAGTGAAACTTCCACGGCCCTGGGTAGAGTCATTTTATTGTTTTCTTCGAAATGACGTCGGGTCTGTTGCTCCTCGATTAGTTCGTCTGCTTTTGTCTTAAAGGCGTTGTGTTCAACGGAGGTCACCCAATGGCCTTCATATTTTTTCGACTTATCTAATTGTAGTTGGGTTTCAGCAGGGCTTAATTTTCTCATTTGGTAATAACGAAATTTAAGATAATCCACGTCTTCAGCTAGAAGGAACAAACGATCTTGATCAATTTTGTTAAATACAGAGCCAGTCGAGTTTTTTGGTACTACGGTTCGTTCTGCCATTATAAGTCCAGATTTTCCTGACTTAGGATGTTCGCCGACATAAAATATCGTTTCATGAAACCATGGAGATTTTCCCTGGCTTGTGAGCGGTGAGGAAAAAGTTACGAATCGTAGAGAATTATTTTTCCCTTCAAAAGAAAGTAATCTTTTTGGTTTTTCTTGTAAGTTTTTTGATGTGAAAATATTTTTTTCCTGAAACATAAATACGGGGTAATTAGATTTTATTTTTTGTCCAAGTTGATTTTGAATTAGTCGTAAACGTTGAAAGGTGTCAATTTTTAATTGGCCAGTTTCTTGCGCAGACGCTCCAAGCCTTATCGCCCCAAGTGATATAGTTACGATGAATCCTATAATTCCCAAAGAGAGGATAAGTTCCAATAAAGTGAATCCCTGGTTTGATTCGCGTAAACATTTCATATTTTAATTCCCTGAAACGTGTGTAGAAGATCCACTAATATTACGACTGTAATAAACTTTAACTCCAGAAATAACCTGATAATTCTCAGGAGCGGGAGGAGTAGCTTCTTTTTCACTTGCCTTAATAGATCCGGGCACCCCTCCAAAAGATTGGGCTAGTAATAAATCTGAACCAGGGTGTGTCGCACCATCAACTTTTAGTGTGCTTAACTCAATGTCACGAGCTTTTCCGGCGTCCTCCCAAAGGACATTTAATGTTACTTTTGAAAGTTGGATGTTATTCTCTTTACTATTCAGAGGGGAGGTGTGCGGTGATACTTGAAGTTGCCACCGATAGTTTTTTTCATCAGGAAAGATTCCCTCAAATTCAGTAACACTGTAGTTATTGACCTCGAGTTCTCCCAGTTTTGAATGAGCGAGAGTAGTGCCCTTGAGATATTGTTCAGAAAGGCTAACCGAACGAATGCTTCCAGAGAATAACTGTAAAACAGTGACAAACCCCATCGCCATAATAGCGAGCGCGACTATTACTTCGAGGAGTGAAAACCCATCGTTATTTGGTTTGTTTAATCTTAGTTTTTCCCGTAATGGGGTCAATGCTAATAGCATAATAGTTTTCCGAACCTCTAGATTCATTAATGTTTATTCCGATCAACCCTCCACTTGAATTCCCCTGAGGAAAAAAAGTGACCGTGAACTCATCATCTCTAAAAAAATTATCTTCACCTTCACTTATAAAGTGATCCAAACGAATAGGACCTGTTAAGGATGTGATTTTTGGAGTTTCATTTATGTGTCCTCGAGTAACCCAAAACTGGTTCCTGTCTAGGTTTCCTGAAAATACGACCGGTTTTTTAGAAGCAATAGCTTCGCTTCTTGCGTATCGTAAGGTAGAGGCAACCTTACGTGCAGATGCTTGGAGTTCCATACGATCTAGCGTTGACATGACAAAGGGCGTGCTCAGACCAGCGATAATTGCCATGAAGAACATAACAAGCGTTAGCTCGAGCAGGGTAAACCCCAAGCAACCAGTCTTTTTTAGATAAGCCACAGGTCTCATTATTTCCAACTTACAATATCTCTGTTGATATCGTCACCACCTTCCACGCTATCTGCTCCGTAAGAAACCAGGTCATACTCTCCATGTTCTCCTGGAGAGGTGTATACATAATTGTTTCCCCATGGATCTTTTGGAACCTCTTTTTTAAGATATGAAGCAATCGCTTTAAGGCCCTCATCGGTACTTGGATATTTATGATTTTCAAGGCGGTACAAATCTAGAGCTTGACCGAGTAACTCAATTTGGGCGTGGGCATCTTGTTGCATAGCCTTATCTACATGTCCAAAAAATTTTGGGACAACCAAAGCCGCAAGGAGTCCAATGATAACCATGACAACCAGCAGCTCGATTAATGTGAATCCCGATTGTGCGTATTTTTTGACTCGAAAAATTAATGGATGTTTTTTCATGCAAGCCTAGCCCCTGTAATTAAGTTTTATTTTTTGATTAAAAGTTGATTTCATTAATACTAAATATTGCCAGTAGCATAGAGATAACGATAAAACCAATTATTAGCGCCATGCTAAGAATCATAAACGGTTCGATGAGTGATATAAGTTGTTTGATGGAACGCTCAACTTCACGGTCATAGGTGTTCGCAACTTTGGCTAGCATTTCACCAAGTGTTCCGGTTTCTTCTCCAACCGTTATCATATGAATCGCAAGAGGTGGGAAGACTCCCGTTTGCTGAAGTGGCTGTGAAAGGCCATTTCCTTCTTTAAGCCCTTGGTGTAGTTGGGCCATAGATGCCGCTATCATGCGGTTGCTGAGGATTGCTTGTGTTATGTTTAAGGCCCCTAGGATGGCTACACCGCTGGATAACAGAGTGGCCATGGTTCTGCTAAAACGGGAAATCTCTATTTTTTGCACCAAGGAACCAAATAAGGGAAGTCTTAACACAATACCATCCCAGTGCATGCGACCTTTTTCCTGCCTAAGATAAAAAATAAAGCCTGCCACCAATAGGGTGAATGCCATGACGATAGCCAGCCAGTGATCTGTTATAGAAGAGCTTAGGAATAACATTATTTTTGTTGGGAGAGGCAACGCTGCACCTAGTTCATCAAACAACTTAGAAAATCTCGGGATTACTACCGTAAAAAGAACCAATATAGCAAACCCTCCTACAGAGCTAAGGATTGCTGGATAGATCATGGCGGATCTTATATTTGCTTTTAGTTCTTCACTTTTTTCAAGAAAACTAGCAACGCTATTGAGAGAAGATGCTAATGTTCCCCCAGTTTCACCAGCTCGAATCATATTTATGTATAACTTTGAAAATACTTTTGGGAACTCTGCCAACGCATCGGCAAACGAACTTCCAGCGTGTACTTTTTTGTGTACTTCGGTAAGGACTTCTTTAGCTTGTGTTTTTTCTGCAAGGTCCCCAAGGATGGAAAGTGACTTGTCAAGTGTGATTCCTGAATCCACAAGCGTTGCAAGTTGCTGGGTAATAGAGACTAAATCCTTTGCGGATATTTTATTTCGTAATCCGTTTATTTGAAGAGGTCGATTTATAGAAAAATTTTTTTCCGACTGATTATCCGATACCTGGATGGGAAAATAATTAAGTCCTCTTAATTGAGCAACAGCATTTTGATAATTATGTGCCTCGAGATTACCTTCGATGGGCTTTCCTAGTCGGTCTGTTGCTTTGTAATAGAAAGTATTCATAACTCAAGTCAGGTTGTACAAGTTTTTAGCTAATAAATCGTTTGTTCTATCACGAGTTAGGTTTGTTCGTTTAATGTAAGCCTCAATACCTCTTCTACCGTGGTGATCCCTTTGGCGACTTTTTTCCACCCATCTTCGCGTAAAGTGGTCATCCCTTTTTTGCGTGCTGATTCACGAATTGTTTGTGAAGTTGCTTTCGTTAATATAAGTTGCCGTACTGTGTCATCCACTACAAGTAACTCATAAATTCCCGCTCGACCACGAAAACCAGTGTGGTTACATTCCTTGCATCCTTTTCCATGGAAAGCCTTAATACTATCTTGAGCAGGATTGTCGATTTCCGCTATCAATGCTGGGGCAACCTTGATAGGTTCTATGCAAGTTCTACAGATCACTCGAACTAGGCGCTGAGCTAGAACACCGAGAAGCGCAGAAGAGATAAGGTAGTTTTCTACACCCATATCTAGTAGACGCGTAATGGCTCCAGCGGCATCGTTTGTATGAACTGTGCTAAAAACAAGATGTCCCGTGAGAGCCGCCTGAAT
>JYMV01053726.1_pt1 | contig 13944 bp, 15 predicted proteins | sample 338911 | NCBI WGS metagenome assembly JYMV01 (sample SAMN03354496, study PRJNA234377) | hydrothermal vent metagenome | biome: Deep sea; feature: Hydrothermal plumes at the Eastern Lau Spreading Center, Western Pacific Ocean; material: Seawater | place: Tonga | collected 2009 | depth 2000 m m
TTTTTGAGAAGAATCCATCCTCATATCCAAAGGCCCGTCACGCATAAAACTAAACCCTCGGTCTGGCGAGTCCAACTGAGGGGAAGAAACACCTAGGTCAAGAAGCAATCCATCCACATTCATTACATTGGCTTTTTTTAAGATAGTTTTGATATCACTGAAGTTTCCGTGGACTAAAGTAATCCGGTCCCGGAAGGGAGCTAGCCTTTTCTCAGCCCGCTCAATTGCCCGCATATCCCGGTCGATCCCTAACACGCGAACACTCGTTGTATTTTTCAACAACAACTCTGCGTGCCCACCATCTCCTAAGGTGCCGTCGACGATCAAGCTGCCTCCACAAAGGTTAAGGTTTTGGATGACCTCCCTCTCTAATACTGATTCGTGTTGCTTTGGCATTTTTTAAAAGAGGGTCTTCTTTGTAACCGCGTTACATACACTAGAGCAACGCTGCGAACTGAGAACTGTCAGCTCACTTAGATGTCTTCTCTAGTCGATCCGGAGCCCAAAGCTCAAAAGTCTTAGACATACCCACAAGCATCACTTCCTTTTTCAAACCAGCGGATTCACGTTGAGCGGCGGGAATTAAAATCTTGCCAGATTTCATTTCACACTCTGTCGCTCGAGCATAGAACTCCCGAAGTCTATTTCGATCACTCTTATCAAATGCATTGAGATGGTATAGCTTTTCTTCATTTGCAGCCCATTCACGTTGAGGAAATACAATGAGAAACCCATCCATCACACACATAACCAATTGTGGACTGTCCCTCTCAAGGAGGCCCTTGAATTTTGCTGGTACATTTAGGCGCCCTTTATCATCGAGACTGACGCTATAAGTTCCTAAAAATCCGTTCATATGCGAATTGATTGCAGCAAATTGGCAATATAACAACATTAATAAACACTTTACGACACTTTCTGACACAATCCTAGCATATTGGAACACCCTGTCAATAGAGAAAAGCATAAAAACACAAACATTTAAGTGCTATTTTGCTGATATCAAAATGTTCTTACGCCTGACACTTTAGGCAGTGTGCGAAAAAGGCTTGACTTGAGATAGATAAAACTAGACTCCTAACAGGACAGTTAAATTAGGCGCGGTAAACACAACTGACTACCGTAATCCGTTGTTCGGGTTATACTAGTTTCATTATTGACCTACACAATTTAATGACCTGTATAATAATGAAGAGTTTTATTTAGACAGAGGCGTTTGATACCATTACGTGGATTTAAAAACTAAAAAAAGCGGTTGATAGACCTTTCTTTTTTAGGTTTCTTTAGATTATTTTTAGGACCGTCATCATATTTATTTGAAATGATTTACTTTGACAAGGTCAAATTTTGAGTGATATCATTAAAATAGCTCCAAAAAAAAACTTATAAAATATACTTTATATTAAATTTAACAAAACTATGGATCGTAAAAAGATTAAATTTGCCCTTGGGTCATCACTAATTGTAGGGGCCATCGGCTATCTAATTGCAACGGGAATTAACAGCACATCTACTTATTTTTTTACTGTTAGCGAACTAATGGACCAAGAGATTTCTTTTCATGGTACTGGACTCAAGGTAAAGGGTAATGTGGTTGCGGGCTCTATTGAAAGAGACCCAGGTGATTACCTTAACGTTCAATTCGCTATTGAAGAAAAAAACCGTAACTTGAATGTTGTTTATCAGGGCGTCACCCCTGATATGTTTCAAGACGGTGGAGAGGTGGTTGTAGAAGGAGCCTTGGACGAACAGGGTGTTTTTCACGCGAACACACTTTTGACCAGCTGTCCTTCGAAATATGAGGCCGAAAAAGAGGCTGGGGGGATGCACCCAGGAACTCTCCCTGACTATAAGCCCAAGCTGGAACCAGACCCCAGGAAAGTTGATTTCTTGCCTAAAACAACGATCTAGTCCTCGCTATTCTATTAACATAAAGGTCTTGTCGCGACCCTGATATCGCGACAGTAGGTCTAGTGAGATATTACAGGAAAGCTAAGGTATTTTATGAACGATATAGGTGAGTTTACTTTAATGGTTGCGCTGGCTACGTCTCTTTATGGGACAGTAGCCTATGTTATGGCTGCACGCGGAAACCGCATAGATCTTTATTTAAGTGCAGATAAAGCGCCACTCATCACATGGGCGTGCATTGTGATTTCTTCTATCGCCCTTTGGAAAGCTTTTTTCACAAATGACTTTAGCCTGCAATACGTATATGCATACTCCAATATAGAGCTGGATTATTTCTATAAATTCAGCTCTTTTTGGGGAGGACAAAAAGGATCACTTCTATTTTGGGCCCTTATCTTAACAAGCTACATGATGGTAGTTCACATTCAAAATCGCTCGAAGAACTTGATTGTCGTCCCTTATGCGATGGCTGTGATGCTTGCTATCACAGCTTTTTTTCTTTTGCTTCTTAATTTTTCTACGAATCCATTTGAACGCATTCCTCTGCCACCAGAAGATGGGCGTGGACTAAACCCACTTCTGCAAAACTACTGGATGGTTATCCATCCGCCCACATTATACTTAGGTTATGTTGGGTTTACAGTACCTTTTGCCTTTGCGATGGCCGCGCTTATTTCTAAAAATTTAGATGATGCTTGGATTCGATTGACTCGGAAGTGGACAGTAGTGTCATGGTTTTTCCTCTGCATGGGAAATTTATTTGGAGCGAGCTGGGCTTATGTAGAATTAGGTTGGGGGGGATACTGGGCGTGGGACCCCGTAGAAAATGCAGCCTTCATGCCACTTATCGTGGCAACAGCTTATTTGCATTCGGTCATGATCCAAGAAAAAAAAGATATGATGAAAGTATGGAATATGTCTCTAATTCTCCTCACTTTTGTTATGACCATTTTCGGAACATTTATCACCCGAAGTGGGCTCATTCAATCAGTACATACCTTCGATGAAGCAACATTAGGATATTATTTTCTGGGTCTTCTTTTTTTTATTATTGCTGTTTGTACAGCGTTGATTATTTCACGTTTACCATTACTCAAAAGTAAAAATGAATTGGATTCATTTCTTTCAAGGGAAGCGGGTTTTCTCTTTAATAATTTATTACTATTAGGCATCGCGTTTGCAACATTTTGGGGAACCATTTTCCCGATTATTTCCGAAGCGGTGCGCGGAGTAAAAATCACTGTAGGCCCACCTTTTTACAATCAGGTAAACGTTCCAATCGGATTAGCTTTGTTAGCGCTGATCGGAATTGGTCCGATCATTGCCTGGCGAAAGGCTACTTGGTCCAACCTGAGGAAAAACTTTTTAAAACCAGTGATGTTTGCGTTAATTGGAGGGGCCATTTTATTCCCCGTGCTTCCATTATCAAACCGCTCAGAAATTTATACATACATCGCGTTCATTCTTTGTATTTTTGTGTTGTCATCTATGCTCATTGAGTTTTATAAAGGAACTATGGCTCGGTATGCTTCAAGCGAAACATATTTGGGTGCTTTGGGTTCCCTAATCTGGAATAACAAGAGACGTTATGGCGGTTATACGGTCCATATCGGCATCGTGATGATTTATGCAGGGATCGCCGGATCATCTTCATACGGAATTCATACGGAAAAACGGCTCAAGATAGGTGAAACTATAGAAATAAGAGATTATATGTTGCGTTACGAAAAGCTTGCGGCGATTCAGGCTACCTCAGTAAAAACTCGTATTATTGCACAACTGGCCGTTGAAAAAGATGGGAAGAAAATCTGGACAGCGAGACCGGAAAAAGAATTTTATAAGGGGCAAAACCAGCCTGTGTCCGAAGTAGATGTAAGATCGACCTTAGCAAGTGATCTATATGTGATCCTTGCAGATTTTTCTGAAGATGAGTCGGCCACAATAAAGGTTTATCATAACCCTATGGTTAAATGGATATGGACGGGGGGTTGGATCATCGCTCTCGGAACTATGGTCTGTGCATGGCCCGACAGATTGGAGCAACGTCGAAGATTGGAGAGATTGAAACTCCAAAAAATAGTCTTTTCGCCAGCCCAAGAGTGACTATGATAATTTATTTAAAAAAAATCATTTTTGTTTTTTTTATTGTACTGTTTGTTACGATCATTAATTCAAGCATGGCCAGTGCGGGCGCGGTATTGTCAGACTTAGAAAATCAACTGATGTGTAAATGCGATGATAAGTGTGGAAAAGTCCTTATAAATTGTACTTGTTCGACGGCTGATAAAAACCGAAAAAAATTTACAAAAATGCTTGAGTCGGGTTTAACGGTTGATCAAATTGTTCAACAACAGATTGAAAAATATGGTGAGACGGTACTTTCTGCTCCTACTAAAAATGGATTTAATCTTACTGCCTGGGTAATTCCATTTGGGGCAATCATGATTGGAGGGATCGGATTACGTAAGCTTATAAATGGATGGGTAGGAAAAAATAAACCCGATATCGAACTTCAAAATATTGAGGGCGATGTCGCATCTGAATCAGGTTCTGAAAAACCCAGTGAAGCGAGTTCTAGTAAATACTCTCGTCGTTTGAAGGATGAGTTAGATCGACTGGAAACATGAATATAACTTTTCCCCACTTTATCGAACTACTTTTGATCACAGGAATTATAATTGCTATTGGTATTCCGTTGTTTGGGAAAGTACCAAACACTAGGCCTTTTTCTAAAATTGACCCTGTGGAAGAAGAGTTTAAACATCTACTAGTTCGCAAAGAAGAGGTTTTGCTATCAATCAAGGAACTGGAAGTTGATTTGCAAGCCGACAAGGTGTCCGTTGAGGATTCTGATGCTTTAAGGAGTAAAATTGAAGGGGAAGCAATTGCCATTCTTGAACGAATTGATGAGTTAAAGAAAAATAAAAAAAAACATGGTAAGTCAGCTTCGAAAAATTTTCTTCTAGCTTAGTGCAATATCTTTTTCAGTGAACAGCTGTTAAAAAATAGTAATATTATATGACTGCCTCGTCCATACTCTAGCATGAGCATGATATTTGATCTTCGATGGTGGTATCCCGCATGAACGAGCAAATCAATCCCGATTCATCTCATTCCATTATTCAGGTTCAAGAACTCCGAAAAGATTTTGGTTATCTACAGGCTTTGAGTGGAGTCAGTTTTAATTTAAATAAAGGGGAATTCCTTACTATCTTTGGGCCTAACGGAGCTGGCAAGACAACATTAATTAAAATTCTTACCGGTCTTATGCGCCCTACTTCCGGATCAGCAAATATAGATGGTTTCGATGCCTTGGAAGGTAATGTAGAACTAAGAAGTAAAATTGGTGTGATATCTCATGCGACCTGTTTGTATCCAGACCTTACCGCTTTAGAGAATCTTTTGTTTTACGCCAAACTTTATGGTCTAGACGACCCAGAAGAAAGAGCCAAACTATCTATTAAAGAGGTCGGGCTCGAATTGCGTAGGTATGACCCAATACGGACTTTTTCCAGAGGAATGCAGCAGAGAGTGGCTATAGCCAGAGCCACCTTACATGATCCTTCGGTTTTATTTCTAGATGAACCTTTTACCGGGTTGGATTTACAAGCAACCAGCGAGCTTAAGGATCGCTTGCGTGGTTTACACACGGGAAAACGAACCATTCTCATGACAACGCATGATATTTCCTGTGGCCTTGAAATGTGCGACCGGGTGGCAATACAAAACAGAGGAAAATTCTCTCTTTTCGAGTCGGTTGATTGTATCGACCAAAGTAACTTTAAAAACCTTTACGCAAAATCCTTAGAGCAATGAGGTATAAATTGGGAGCTTTGTTATCTCTATGAATCGGTACTTCAGTCAGGTGACGACCATTATCTGGAAGGACTTTATTACAGAAATAAAGACACGCGAATTGTTTAGCTCAATGTTTATTTTCGCACTCCTTGTGGTCATTATTTTTATTTTTTCAATCAACCTTAGTCTCATTAAGGCAAGCGAAGTTGGACCTGGTGTGCTATGGGTAGCATTTTTATTTGCAGGAACAATTGGACTCAATCGATCGTTCATGCTAGAGAAGGAAAACGGCTGCCTGCAGGGGTTGCTTCTAGCGCCCATGGACAGGACGGCACTTTATTTTGGAAAACTGGTCAGCAACTTCGTGTTTTTGTTCATTATGGAGGTATTTACTCTACCACTTTTCATGGTTTTTTTTAATATTGACCTGCTTCCACATCTTTTACCATTGTTATATGTGATTTTTGTGGGAACGCTAGGGTTTTGCGCAGTAGGAACTCTTCTTTCTTCCTTATCGGCAAACCTTAAGACGCGTGATATTATGCTACCGATACTATTGTACCCGCTAATAATTCCAATTATTATCGGATCGGTGAGAATGACAGGTCAGGTGCTTGCAGGCGAACCATTATCGAACATGATGAACTGGGTGAGCTTGACCTTGTGTTTCGATATCATATACATTGCTATTTCCATAATGGTGATAGATTTTGTTCTGGAGGAATAACTTGAATGGATAATCTGGAATATTTATTTGCGGCTAATGTCTTTGTGTGGGGCGGAATTTTTTATTACTTGTTCCGAATCAAAAGATATCAGCAGTCTCTACAAAACGACTTGGACCTTATAAAGGAAGCTGTCAAAAAAGGATCGCAGGATGAGTGACGAGAAACAAGAAAACAGCTCAATTCTAACCTGGCTTACCGTTATTGCCTTCCTAATAGCTATGGTAGCTATTTTTGTTTATGTGCCAACAGAACAAACGGAGGGGGCAGTACAACGTATTATGTATTTTCATATTCCTGCGGCATGGTTGGCCTTTTTTGCTTTTTTTGTTGTTTTTCTCTGCAGCATTCTTTTTCTGTGGAAAAAGGAAAGAGAGTGGGACATATATGCCCTGGCTTCCGCTGAAATCGGTGTTATTTTTTGTTCCCTAGTTTTGATCACGGGACCAATTTGGGCACGACCAATTTGGGGAGCATGGTGGGTGTGGGACGCTCGGCTGACATCCACTCTAATTTTGTGGCTTATTTACGTATCGTATTTAATGCTTCGCTATCAAACTGATATGGGATCTATGCGTGCTCGTTTCGCTGCAGTTCTAGGCATTGTTGGATTTCTTGATATTCCATTCATTCATTTTTCTGTTTTATGGTGGCGCACATTCCATCCCCCACCTAAAATGATATCATCAGAAGGTTTGGGTGCAGGAATGGATCCTTCCATGGTAGGCACGCTTTTGTTATCTCTCGGAGCTTTTACACTACTTTATTTTCTGTTGATGGGTCAGAGAATAAAAGTTGAGATGATGAGAGATGAAGTTGAACGACTCAAAAAAAATTACTTATATTCCAACTAAGAAGCATGTGCTTCTTTTCATTATTGCTTTTATTGGAGCCATTCTTTTTTTCTTCGAGCACTTTGCAGAAACCCCTATTTCTATTTCCGATGTTCAAGTTAGTAAAAACTTCAGCCATGAAAAGCCGGAGGTAGGATACCTAGGACCTGGCTTTACCTTGCGAAACTTAAAGGGTAATTATGAAAGTCTTGAGAACTATCGCGGGCAAGTAGTCATTCTTAATTTTTGGGCGACGTGGTGTGCCCCTTGTCGAGTAGAAATGCCTTCTTTTGAGAAGCTTTATCGTCGTTACCGCTCCGAAGGAGTGACGGTTCTGGCGGTGACCCTCGATAAAAATGCGGGATCTAAAATTAAATCTTTTGTTGAAGAGTATGGACTTACCTTTCCTGTTTTATTAGACAAGAAAGGAGAGGTCGAGCGGCTTTACCCCTCAATGACTATCCCATTCACTTATGTGATAAATCATGAAGGTAGAGTTGTAGCGCGGGTAGATGGTGCAAAAAACTGGGAATCTAAGGAAACCTTTGATGCAATTGAATACCTGTTGGAAGCATCCCAATAAGATTTTACTAGCTTTGAGGTGATTTTTTATGAGTGAAAAAGAAGTGCTGAAAACCAATCAAAGGTTTTATGATGCCTTTAATAAAAATGATATAGAGCTCATGATCGGGGTTTGGTTGAACGATCCAATTTCGCAGTGTATTCACCCGGGGTGGGACGTCCTGACTGGATTTGAAAAGATTATGGTCAGTTGGCAGAAAATTTTTTCATCAGGGCACGATCTAGAAATTAAACTTTCACATATTGAGGTTACTACCTCAGAAAACCTTGCATGGGTAACCTGTCAGGAAAACCTATTTTCTATACTCTCCAGTGGCGTGCAATTATCGAAAGTCCACTCGACCAACCTATTTAAAAAGGTCAATGATGAGTGGAAGATGATTCTTCATCACGCCTCCCCCGTGAGTGGACTTCCCGCTGTAGAAAAAATATCTGAGAATTGAAGGGTAGAAAAAAACCATTACTTAACCTTCAATCCGTGGGACTTATGGTAGCGGTGTTGGAGCACGCCTTAATTTCTAATCGGAAAGATGTATTAAACACTCATAGCTAATACGAGCAGCCCATCCCACTAAATTAACTTCACTCACGTAGAAAACAGGCAACTTGGTGCAAAGAATATTCCCCAGTAAGTTGTGGAGCAGATTGCTCGCACTTTTTCTCTCGAATGGGACATCGTGAATAAAAAACGCACCCTTTAGGTATATCAATAGCGTTTGGTAGATCGCCTTTGATTTTTAAATTTTGTTTTTTTGAATCTAGATCAATCGAAGGGACTGCCGCTAACAACGCTTCAGTATAAGGGTGACGTGGATTATTGAAGAGTGATGTACTGTCGGCAATCTCAACTATTTTACCAAGGTACATAACCGCCACCCGGTCACAGAAGTGTCTGACGATGGTCATGTCATGGGAAATAAATAGATAAGATATCCTCATTGATTCTTTAAGATCAAGCAGTAGATTTATTATTTGGGCACGAATCGAAACATCTAGAGCGGAGACCGGTTCATCGGCAATAATCAAACTCGGGTTTAGTGCTATGGCACGTGCTATTCCTATTCGCTGCAATTGACCACCGCTGAATTCGTGTGGATATTTTTCTGCCTGATCAGGTGTGAGGCCAACTCTTTTTAACAGCGATGAGACCAGATCTTCTTTCTCTTTTGATTTTGGAAAACCATGTATGTCAAAAGGTTCTTCCAGAATTTTCTTAATTAATTTTCTTGGATTTAGAGATGCAAGGGGGTCTTGAAATATGATTTGCATTTCTTTTCGGAGGGAACGCAGTTTATTTTGTTTCAGAGCAATCAGGTTATGATTTCGGTAAAAGACCTCTCCAGAGGTAGGTTCTACTAATCTCAATATCGCACGCGCAGCTGTTGATTTTCCGCAACCAGATTCTCCGACCAAGCCTAATGTTTCACCTTCACGAAGCAAAAAGGAAATCCCATTCAAAGCGTGCACCGTTTGTGTCGCATGATTAGGCACCCTGACCTGAAAGTGTTTTTTTAGATTTTTTACCTCAAGTAAAACAGGATGAGGTGATTCTATTTGTGTCTTCATTAGTGTAACCAGCAGCTCACTGAATGTGTCTGAGATATTTTCTTAAGTTTTGGTTTGTCTGTTTTACAACGTGTTTCCGCTGCGGAACAACGAGGATGAAATGGGCACCCAGAAGGAACTTGCGACAAAGAAGGCACCGTTCCTGATATTTCTTTCAGTTTTGAAAGTTTCTGTTGAGTGGCTTCCAATGTAGGGATGGATTCCATAAGACCTATTGTATAGGGATGTAGTGGAGAACGAAAAAGGTCAGAAACCGACCCCGACTCGACTATTTCACCTGCATACATCACCATGACACGCTCTGCTACTTCAGCCACAACTCCCAAGTCATGGGTAATGAGTAGAATGGACATCTGAGTATCATTTTTTATTTTTTTCAGAAGACTAAGTATTTGTGCCTGTATTAAAACATCGAGTGCTGTTGTTGGTTCGTCGGCTATAAGAATACGCGGAGAACATGAAAGTGCCATAGCAATCATGGCCCTCTGTCTCATCCCACCACTCAATTGATGTGGGTATTGATCCAATTTTTGCTTCGGAGAAGGGATTTCCACCTGCTCTAAAAGTCTAAAAGATTTTTCCCTAGCTTTTTTTCGGGAGAGGGAAGTGTGGCGCAAGAGTGTTTCAATGATTTGTTCCCCTATAGTGAGAACAGGATTCAATGAGGTCATCGGATCCTGAAAGATCATCGCGATATCTTTTCCCCTCCGACCCTGTAATTCTTTTTTCTTAGTTTTAAAAGGTCTTTACCAGCAAAAAGAATTTCTCCACTCACAATTTTTCCAGGCGGTTCTTGAATAAGCCTTAATATGGAAAGAGCGCTCACGGTTTTACCACAACCCGACTCTCCAACCAATGCTAGTATCTCTCCTTGGTTGAGTTGATAACTGATTCCACGAACAGCTATCAACTCTTTTTTTGAAGTCGCAAAAGATACTTTTAAGTTTTTGACTAATAGTTCTGGAGTAGGCATATTCACTCAACTTCTATCTGCACTATATGAATAGTAATGTATGGCTTTATCATTGGATAAACATTTTTATCATGAATTTTCTAAGACATCACCAAATTAAGATCTCCGGAAAACCCAATGCATATGATTAGACTTTATCCATTGGTTCAACCAGGTTTTTATGAGAGTATATCTGGTCGCAAACAGGTTTTATGGGCTTTTTTTTCAATATAATTAAACAGCAGTTGTGTTTTAAGTGCGAGGGTGGATATGAAAATTTTGAGTTGGAATGTAAATGGCATACGCGCTGCCGTACGAAAGGGCTTTATGGACTGGTTTTATGCCGAAGCCCCAGATGTAATGTGCCTACAGGAAATCAAGGCAACACCAAATGACCTGACGAAAGAAGTTGCAAACCCCTCCGGGTACCATGCTGTTTGGAATCCAGCCCAGCGTAAAGGGTATAGTGGCGTGGCTATTTTAAGCAAAAAAAAGCCCCTAGGAGTTCACCTGGGGATGGGAATTAATAGGTTTGATGTGGAAGGAAGAATCATCCGACTTGAATACAAAGATTTTGATCTGTTGAATATTTATTTCCCCAATGGTACCAGTGGTCCGGAACGTCTAAAGTATAAAATGCGTTTTTATGATGCCTTCCTCGACCATTGTGAATCTTTACGTAAGGAGGGTAAGAAACTGGTCATCACTGGAGACGTTAATACAGCTCACAAGGCTATTGACTTAAAAAACCCGAAACCAAATGAAAAAAATTCAGGGTTTCTTCCGGAAGAAAGGGCTTGGGTGGACAAGTTTATCGAACATGGATATATTGATACTTTCCGTGAATTCTGCCAGGAACCAGATCATTACACTTGGTGGAGCTATAGAGCTGATGTCCGCAAGAAAAATATTGGATGGCGTATCGATTATTTTTTCGTTACCGAAGATTTAATGAAAAAGGTGAAAAATTCATGTATGTACCCCAAGGTAATGGGCTCGGACCACTGTCCAATTGGCCTAGATTTAAAGGTTTTATAGATTGTCAGGATTCCGTTTGATTAATTAGATTAAATGAAGCTATCGCATTTAAATTAACGTCCAATCAAGTGGGTATTTTTTTTAAGTGTTTACGGATGTTTTCATTAACAGAAAAACGAAAGGGAAATAATGGATTTTGAATTAGGGGGAAGTTATTCCGGGTTCCGGTTGACTCAGCAAGAATCGATTTCTGAATTAAATTCGTTAGCATTGCTGTTTACTCATTTAAAAACTGGTGCAGAAGTTCTTGTAATGGAGAATGACGACGACAATAAAGTTTTTAGCGCAACATTTAAGACGCCTCCATCTAACGATCGAGGAGTTGCCCATATTCTTGAACACAGCGTCTTATGTGGATCACGTAAGTATCCTGTTAAAGAACCGTTTCTGGAGTTATTGAAAGGTAGTTTACAGACCTTTCTCAATGCGATGACTTTTCCTGATAAAACCATGTACCCAGTAGCAAGTCGTAATAAGAAAGATTTTTTCAATTTGATGGATGTTTACCTAGATGCTGTATTTTATCCAAACATCACAGAAGAAACATTTATGCAGGAGGGATGGCATCACGAGTTGGAACGTCCTGATAAAAATATCACCTATAAAGGTGTCGTCTTTAATGAAATGAAGGGTGTTTTCTCAAGCCCCGAAAGCATTTTAGATCGACACTTAGCTCATTCACTTTTTCCAAGCACGACTTATGGTTTTGAATCGGGCGGTGACCCTGAAGCTATTACGGATTTAACCTATGAAGAGTTTAAAAATTTTCACAATAAGCATTATCACCCATCGAACAGCCGTATTTTCTTTTATGGTGATGGAAACACGTTGGAATATTTAAATTTTCTAGGCAATGAATACCTTAAAGATTTTGAGTCGATTGAAATTGAATCTGCTGTTAGCGCACAAAGGCGATTTAGCAAACCTAAGCGAAAAGAAATTTTCTATCCTGTATCAAAAGATGAATCTCTAGATAAGAAAACGTTTGTTATCGTGGGATTCAAATTAGATAAGTCAACCAACCATGAGCATTGCCTTGCTTTTAATATTTTAAGTTATTTATTGCTTGGAACTTCTGCATCTCCGCTACGTAAAGCATTGCTCGACTCTGAGTTTGGAAGCGAGGTGATTGGCGGTGGATTTGATGACAATCGTTTCGAAACAACCTTCGCCGTTGGACTTAAAGGCACAGAAACCGACAACGAAGATCAAATCATTGAACTTATTTTCTCAACCCTAAAAAGCCTTGTTGATGATGGAATTGAGGAAAACATGGTCAAGTCGGCTGTAAATTCGATTGACTTCAAACTGCGTGAATCAAATTTTGGTGGTTTTCCAAAGGGTATTGTCTACAACATTCAGACCTTAGCTTCCTGGTTATATGATTCAGACCCTTTTATGCATTTAAAATATGACAAACTGATGGGAAAAATTAAGCGTAAGTCAAAAGAAAGATATTTTGAACATTTAATAGGTAAGTACCTTTTAAATAATAATCATCAGAGTGTAATGCTTGCTAAACCTAAGCCAGATCTTGAGAAGAAAAAAGATGCTAAGGTCAGAAAAAATATGAGGGCTTTGAAGGGCTCCATGTCACAAAATGACATTGAAAACCTTGTCCAGAAAACTCAAGAGCTTCAGGCAATGCAGATCAAACCAGATTCTCCAGAAGCCTTAGAAAAACTACCAAGCTTGGATATCCATGATATTGAAGTTGAGAGCGAACGTTTCCCGATGGAATTAAGAAAAGAATCCGAACCTAAGATTTTATTTCATGATTTATTCACAAACAATATAGCTTATGTTCAAATTGGTTTCGATGCGCTCAGTATCCCTCTTGATAAAGTCCCCTACCTTTCACTTGTTGGTAATTTGGTTTTAGGTATGGGGACACGCAAACATAGTTACATGGAAATATCACAACTACTTGGTATCCATACTGGAGGGCTTCGTTCCTGGCATTTCACTTCAACTAGAATCAATGATCATAAAAGCTTATTATCACGTATTTTCTTTAGCGGAAAAGGTCTTATGGAAAACCTGGATCACCTTTTTGATATTTGGGATGAGGTGATTTTGGAATATGACCTTAATAACCCTAAACGCTTGGTTGAGATTATAAAGAGCTCTAAAGCCTCAATGGAGGATTCTATTTTATCTTCAGGAAACCATTATGTACTCTCTCGACTTAATTCATACCAGTCTCTCTTAGGCCAATACAACGAACTTACCGACGGAATTTCTTATTATAGATTCTTGGAGACATTACTAGACCGTGCAGATAGAAATCCTGACGAAGTGGCTGAAGAATTCAAGGATGTTACGCAAAGCTTATTTACGAAAGAAAATATTTTTGTGAACATTACTGCTCCTGAAAATGACTATAAAAAAATTGAAAAAAGAGTTATGAACCTAACTCAAAAATTATCTGCAAAAAAACAAACTCCTGCAATCTTAAAGTTTGAAACCGGCCCAGTAAACGAAGCCTTTTTAACTGCAAGCTCAGTACAGTTTGTTGGAAAAGGAACCAATTTATTTG
>JYMV01033729.1_pt1 | contig 13941 bp, 13 predicted proteins | sample 338911 | NCBI WGS metagenome assembly JYMV01 (sample SAMN03354496, study PRJNA234377) | hydrothermal vent metagenome | biome: Deep sea; feature: Hydrothermal plumes at the Eastern Lau Spreading Center, Western Pacific Ocean; material: Seawater | place: Tonga | collected 2009 | depth 2000 m m
GGCCGCGGCTGGCTGGGTCAGGACACCCCTGTTCCCCAATCGTGAGTAGAACCAAGGTGTTCCACCGCTACCGACATTTGCAACATACCTGCTGGTCAAGTCCTGATCTGCCAGGACAGTAATAACGCGATCATTGGTCCTGTCGTAGACCTTGATGATCTTTGCAACGCTCTGAGGAAGCCCAACGATTTCCGTTGTTGCGGTAACTGTGACCTCCTGAAGCAACTCGGGCCAGTTTCTTGACTGGAGAATCTCCCTGTACCTTCTGTTTATGGCTTCCTTGACGACAGTTTTCTTGTCCTCGTCTGATCGGTTGATAAGACGAAGAACCTCGCTGGTAATGTCTCCAAATGTCTTCATGCTATTTTGTCCTCTGTCGTAGGGTTGCAAGCTGTCTGAACGCTTTGTATCCCAAATGTTCCATGTTTATCACGGCGTACTGGCAAAAAACTTCAGCCGGGACAGGCACAAAAGTAACCTCTGCTATCGCATAGGAACCTGTTGCACTTACAGGAGTCCCCACCACTAATACTGCATACGAACCTGTTGCGGTAGTCACTCCAGATACGGTTACAGAGTAAGCACCAGTGGCCGTGACTACCGTTCCTGTGCTTGTAACAGCGTATGACCCCGTTGCCGAAGCAGTTCCAGAAGCACTCGAAGACACTTCATAACTGCCTGTTGCCGTGACTGGAGTTCCTGCTGCCGTAACTGCGTAGGAACCCGTTGCCGTGGAAGTCGCTGAACTGGTGACTGAATAACTACCCGTGGCTGTTACCGGAGAGCCAACCACCTGGACCGCATAAGAGCCTGTCGAAGTTACCGCCGTACCCGTGGAGGTAACGGCATAACTACCCGTTGAAGTAGTCGGAGACCCGGCAGTAAGGACGGCATAACTGCCTGTCGAGGTGATCGCCGTCCCCGTCGATGTCACTGCATAAGAACCAGTTGAAGTTACCGGAGACCCAGTGAGTAGGATCACATAAGCACCAGTGGCGGTTACTGCTGTCCCCGCTGCGATAACTGCATAACTGCCTGTGGCTGAAGCGGAACCACCAGTTGTCGAATCAACATCGTAGGAACCTGTGGCTGTAACTGCTGTCCCTGTAGAGGTGACGGCATAGGAACCTGTGGTTGTGGACACGGTGCCAGCCGCAGTAACGGCGTAAGACCCGGTTGCTGTTGTCACCGTTCCTGTCGAGGTAACGGCGTAAGATCCTGTGGAGGTCGTTACCGTTCCTGTTGAAGTAACTGCATAAGCACCCGTAGCAGTTGTGGCTATTCCCGCAGAAGTGACTGCGTAAGAGCCTGTGGCAGTTGTGGCAGAAGCAGTTGAGGTAACGGCGTAAGATCCAGTGGCAGTAGCAATCGTTCCCGCAGACACAACAGCGTATGAACCTGTAGCAGTAACAGCCGACCCGGTAGTGGATACCGCATACGCACCTGTGGCTGTTGCTACTGTCCCCGTTGAGGTGACTGCGTAACTACCCGTTGCGGTGACAGCTCCCGTGGAAGTAACGGCATAGTCACCCGTGGCAGTCGTCGGGGTTCCAGTGGAGGTTACTGCATAGGAGCCAGTGGCCGTGACCGGAGTTCCGGCAGTCTTGACGGCATACGATCCCGTGGCTGTTGAAGCAGTGCCCGTGGAAGTAACGGCATACGAGCCTGTGGCAGTGACGGGGGTTCCTGCGGTGGTGCCCGCAGCCTCTTCCTTCAGCAGCAGTAGGTGGGTGCCGTATGCCCAGAGTACATTCGTTCCGTCTTGATCGTCGTAGTCCCATGCGAAGCGATTGGGGTTTCCAGCACTGGCGACAGTGCCATCCCACAATCCGTGGAAGTCGTTGAAACTTGTCTGGAGATCCCAATAGCAAGATTGCCCGTGATAGGGGTCGGTAGTCCTACCCCACCCTTCGGCCCAACCAGCGGGATATGTTCCGTCTACATTCAGTGGAAATGTGGAGTAGGTTCCCGTGGTCTGGACAGACGGCGGTCTTGTTGTTCCCGTTGCTATCGGGGCAGAGGTGGGCACGGGGAGGCAAGTGGGTGGCGTGCTGGCAAAGAACATCGCCAGGAAATCGTCACCAAGGTCGCCACTTGAATAGCCACCACTGGTGATCGTTACTGTTCCAGCACCAGCAATCTCTTCTTCAACAGTAGGAGTCCCCCCAAGTGGAGTAATAAATATCAACGATGCTGATGGAGCGGGACTAGCAGAAACCACATAAAGACCATCGTTTGTGTCACTACCAGACACAGAAAGCACTCGACCAACAGCGAAAGTGGAAAGATCAATGGTCGAACCAACACTTCGGGCTATAGAAGCATCGAAACCACCCACTTCCGCCGCAAATATGACCTCATCGCTAGGACCAACAGTGGCAGTGCCTAAGTGGTGGTTGCTCTCGGGGTCGTCCTGTACTTGACTTGTAGCATTTGGTCCCCACCATTCGGCTTCGTCGTATGCCGTGCCTGAACTTGACCGGGTGTTTCCCATTGAAGTGCGAGCGATGTTTATCAGCGTTGCAAGGTCTGCGTCCTCTGTGCTGGCACCAGACACCACCACCAGTTTTGCTATTGCTCCCCTGGCAGTATCCAGCGTTACTGTTACATCTACCTGTGTTCCAGATGAAAAAATGTCGTCGGTAGTGAGAACCTTTGCCCAAATACTGCCAGTGTTACGGCCATCATGTATCGTTCCTCCAGTGGATGTATAGCCACCCTTGGTGTAGCCAAGGTCGATCCAACGACTGTCAGCACTAGAAGATAGGTCTGTGCCTGACGGGTCCAGAAGATTTGAGACCGTAAAACTGGTAGGGTGCAGACCGCCATTCAATAAACTTGTGACACCCGGTATTGTTGTGGGACTTGGGGCTTCGAGTGTGGTCGATTCCGGCTCAGTTGTGAGAAACACCAGAAGGATGTCGCCAGCCGCCAGCGCGAGGTCATCCGCAATCGTCAAGTTCTCAGAAGACCAAGTAACACCAGCGGGGTCTGGGAAACCCTTGGGAATCCTTGCGACGATAGCCATTAGGTTACCGTGTAGGTGATCTGGACTGTCAGTTCACCGGGATTCTGCGCTTGGGGAAGGTATAGGACGATGGTTCCCTGGTTGACGATGGCGTTCGTTGACGAGGAGCAGGTGGTGTAGGTGGTGCCCAGTGTTATGTGCGTAAGCGAGTTCAGGTAGGTGGAGTCAGCGTCAATCCCAACACCGACATAGGGGTTGGTCGATTTGTATGTATGAAGTGTTGCGAGCGTGGAAGTTAGCCCCCAGCGGTGTGAGAGCATTCCCTCGTAGGCTTCCCGCTGATCGGTCGTCAAGGCTCTGTCGAAGAGAATGATCTCACTCAACGATCCAGAGTAGAGACGCTGCTGCGTTCCTCCACTCTTCCTTCGCTCTGATCCACCAACGGCATTGAAGGTCCAGCCTCCGCTGGATGCCACTGTTATTGATTGCGATGTATACAGAGAAGTTCCGTCAACATATTCGGACAATCTGGATGCAGATGCACTCTGGTTCTGACACACCAAGCAGCGGATCTCGTCGCTGCCAAGGTCCAGGCTGCCATCATTGTACTCGTCACCGTCATCGGTACGCACCCGGAGATCGCCCCCCTTGTGCCCCCATGAAGACTGCCACGATGTGTTGCTGATGTCGCTCGTTCCCATAATCGGGCGGTTGTTCCCGCTGTTGAAATCTCCCAGCACTACGAAGGCTGTGAAGTCGGCATCGTAAGCCATCGTTTCGGTTCCGGCAGACTGAACAAGAATGTCGTCGTCGCCCGTGGAGAACTCACTGCCAGCCAGAGATCCCGGCCCGGTGTCGTTCTGGTAGGTTGGCCTCTGCCCACTACTAGGTGGTGCAAATCTGGCTATGACTCCATTTTCGTCAGTACCGAATGAATACCACTCGGGCACATCAACACCGTCACCCAGATATGCGAGGTCGTCGGCTCGGAGGTGCCATAGGGGTTTTCTGAAGTCCTCCGTGAAGGTTCCAGTGGGGACAGATGAGACCCAGCCGAGAGGGTTCTGGTCGTCCCCTTTAGCGATGAGTTTTCCGTTGAAGGTGGCTTGGCCGCTGGCGAGTTTCGCCTCGACCTTCGTGATGTTGGCGTTGCCTAAGTGCCACTCGATGCGACCGACCGTAAAGCCCCTGTCCACGCTGGCACTAGGGTTGCTGATAACGAATGTCGCCATGTCACCACCCAGCTACTCCTCGTGCAGTACGATCTTGTCCCCGCCGAACTCCCACAAATGTCTCTTCTCACCCTGCTCCCACCCGAAGAAGTAACGGGTTGGACCCTTGGTCTCCGTGTCGCTTGGGTCGGTGCTGATAACAATCGAGTGACGCTCAAAGATCACGGGACTGGCTTCAAATGGAATATCAACCACGAAGGGAGATCCAATACCAGGCCCATCGATAATCAACGAGCGAAGCGAAAACTCTCGGGCAAAGGTTTGCCCCAGCCCATCTGAGTCAACCTTCTCGCCAGAGGTTGTGATCCCCTGCCAAGTGAACATTAGGCCGTGATGTCAAAAGAACATCGAAGGGTGAACGAAACCCCAGCGGTAGCCGTTGCAGTTGTATCTACTTGGACGGCGAACTCTTGACAATCTATGGAAGCAGTACCGCCACTATTGAGTATAGTGCCAGCAATAGTAGGAGTAATGCTCGTCCCGCCACCAGTTACTCCCAACTCTGTGATAGAAGTCAAGGCCGCTACGGACTCAAATGCGTAAGCCAAACCTGCTTGAGCATCTACAGTTGTGCCTCCACCTGCTGTGCCATCAAGGTTAGTGCCGGAACCACTACTGTCGGATCTATCAATCACTAGACTGTCAATCGTCGAATTAGTACCTGCCGTTTCAGTGAAACGAACAATGAAGTAACGACGAATACTGTTGGCACCTGCTGTAATGGGATCTGCTGCTGCAGTAGCAGCATCGTCAGCAAGCCCACCGTAAACGGCACTTGTAATTGCTGTCGCTTCCAATGTCCCTGCACCACTATTGTCCCCACGACGAGTATGCCAAGTCGCTGTGATTGCCATTACTTACCCCTTACTTCGGGTCTTTCAGGTCGAACCTGGAAAACATCCGAATGAATTTCTTTGAACCACCACTGTTCCAGAACTCAGGAAGCAATGCGTTCACGAGTATCCAAGGACGGGTGGGGATTAAAGCGGCCATCATCAGGTCGCCATTTATGCTCATGCCATTTGGCTGGTGTTTCGTCTGACGAAGCAGATCAACTTCCTTGAGAAATTGCTTTACCTCGTGAGGGTACTTCTTGATCCAAGTATCCATGATAGCCCGAAGAACTCTCTCTTCAGCCTGACCTTTGACATAACCAGTAGGGACTGGACGGGGGGTCGCAACCTTGGCGACCCCCCTACCATTCGTAGACTTGCTAGTTGTCAAGGATGTTTACCCAAGCACCAGCAGCACCGACAGCAGCAACCTCAAGAGTCAGTTCATGGAGAACCATGCCACGCTCGGAGTCACCACTCTTCGGCAGACGCTCGGCAACAGTTGGACGCAGGGTCGCCTTGCGAAGATGCTGACGCTCTAAAGCGAAAGCAGTCTTCGAGCCAGCAGCACCAATGATTACACCCGTGTCACCGTTAGCGGTAGTTGCGTGACCCGTTGGGCCAAAACGCTCAAGAATAACATCAACAGTGCCGAAATCGCTTTCGTACCGCATGACATTTGAAACGAGATCGTTCTTGCCAACATTGAAACGAGCAATCGAAGAACCAGCGTATGCCGTGATGTCCTTCTTCGCTGCCGGAGAAGCAAGGATCGTGTCAGGTGCAACACCCGCCGTCCACATTCTCTGCAGCAGAGTGTTGAATTTGGCTTCCGTAAGTGCAGTTGCCGTAGCGGTTCCGGGGGCACCCGTACCATCTGTTGTTGCAGACACATCGAAGAGAAAGTTGTCCGCTGTCACCGCCACATCAGCGTCCAAGATCTCGTGGTAGAGACCGTTCATGGTGCGAGCAGTACCACCAGCACCAGCAGGAGTACCAGCATCCTTCTGGCACAGCAACGCTTGTTCAGTGTTGCGAGCCAACTCACGCAAAGCCTTCATCATCTGATACGAGAACTGAGAAGCCATACCCGCATGGGTGACAGCCTCGTTCGTGCCCGTGACAGCAAAGTCCTTGCGAAGAATCTGCGTGTGGTTGTTTGAGCGAGTCGGATCAACCAGCGTAGCACCAGTAAACTGGTCACCCTCAAGGGCACCAGCAGAAGTAGCCGCAGTGAGACTATCCCTGATCCACTCATGTTTTGTCGAAGTCGCTGCAACAGACTGCAGCATGGAGAAAAACGGTGTGTCATACGGCGAGATCATCGTGATGACATCAGAGAGATCTTCTCTGATAGTCGTTGTCAGATGATCAGCGGTATGTTCAGCACCACCAATAATAGCCATTGTTGTGTCCTTTTATGGGCACTGGCTCTAACGAGAGTCTTTCCAGGGTTGATGTTTCTCCAAGTACCGCAACAACGAGTTTTGATCGCCCGGTTGAATACCCGCCCGGTCTGCCGCCTCTTCAGCCTGTGGTGTCGTCTGAGGGGCAGGGCGAACCCCACCTTCCAAACGCTGGCTACTAGAAGGGGCACCACCAGAACGAGACAATCTCGCAAAGGTCGATTCTGCTGCTCTCAACATTCCAGACGGAAGATCCTGAAGACCCGGATCACTGAGGTATTCTGCCTCAGATTCCTTGTAAAAATCCGACTGGGGATTATTGAGTTCGGGGTACTCGACCAGTGCTTGTGACCACGCTTGCTGCTTCTGCATATCAAACTGTTGAACAGCCGATGCTCTCGCTTGCTCTTGCATGAGTCCCTGTATCGTCTGGTTCGAGATCTGCGTTGCCCTTAACTTCGCAATGTTATCAGCAGCTTCAACAGACTTTCGAGGATCGTCGAAACTATCCTCTGCTATCTTTGTCCACCGACTGATCTCATCGTCGATTGCGTCAGGCACCGCACCCGCTGGTTGCTGTACTGGAGTTCCTGGTTGGCTCTGTATCTGAGCCTCGTACCCTTTCATTTTGTCGTAAACTTCTTTGAAACGGTCATAAGGAATCCTTCGATCCCCTGTTCCCGGCGATGCGTCTGAGGCTGGTGCATCTTGCCCAAATGGTTTCGCAGGAGTTTGCGCCTCTGTTGTGTTCGGGGAAACACTACTGGAATCCTGGGAGCCAGTTACGCCCGAATCGGTGACGGGGACACCATCTACGCCCGTGTTCTTCTCGTCCAAGTAACCCCCTTTAGGGTATCTAGGTTTTTGTTACACCCAAAGTCAGGTGCCTGTCAATACTAATCCTCATCCGCACACAAATTCAAGAGATAGTTCACAACATCCTCAAAGGCCATGTATGCGCCACGGGCTTCGTAAATGTCCTTCGGTTCACTAGCGGTCAAAGCAGTTGAAAGATACTGCTCACGAAGAGGCAAAAGAACTGCTTCCATGAAAGCCAAACTCTGGTCCCTGATAAGGACTTCTAACCTTCTCTGCTCCTCTGCCCTCTTTTGACCCAACAAGGAGTGAGGAGTCCCCTCCCCCTCCAAACCACCCCAATACTCCTTGAATGCCTTATCCTGAAGATCGTACTCCTCAACCACCTGCTCTATTCTCATGCCATTACCTCCCCTTCAGGTTCAGGCTGCGGCTCTTCTTGAGGAGGTGCCTCTTGGGGTGGACCCCCTTGGGGTGGACCCCCCTGAACTTGACCCTGAGCCATCGGGTCCGGCGTGGGGAAACTCATGTAAACCCTTGTCCCCTGCTGCTGAACCTCTGCCCCCTGCTGCTGCAACTGCTCCAACATTGAGTTGTCTCCCAGCATGGACGAATGCAGTGCCAAGTGACCCGTCATCAGCAAGACCAACTCCTGATCTTCCATGTTCGCCTCAATCGCTTGCTGCAAAACCTCCATGTGGATCTGGTGTGCGTCACCCTGGTCAACCGGGGAAACCTGCTTCATCGTCTGCATGAACTGGATCTCAGTCAGTTGCTCGCTGGCAGCGTCCTCCTCCATGACCCCCGGTGCCCGTAAGAACCTCCTCGAAGAACGGTAGTCACTGTTCTCGAAGTAATCACGGACCAGTTCATAGGAGTTGATAAAGGGAGAGAAGTTCGGAGAAGAAGCCACCTGCATATCTGCCAGTGCCTTCTGGGACCGTGCCCTCGAATCCATGTTGTCCAATCGACCCGTTGGAATCAGGTCGAAGTCAGAGTAGAGATCCCAGCGGTTGAACATGACAGGCTCACGACCGTCAATGTTCACCATGACGGACATATCCCCATACTGACTCCAGAGGAACAAGGTCTGACGATGCAGTCTCCTCATCGACTCTTGGAAGATCTGAATGTCCAAGGCTCCCTGCATCTGACTCATGCGAGAAATCTCTTGAACCTCTGCCGCAGTCCTTCTCTCAACCTTTTGATTCACATTGGAGATCCCGAAATCCTGAACACCAACATACTCCTCGGCGTAAGCCTTGAGCGTCCTCTCCTCTGCCTCGAATGAATAATCCATGACCTGATGCGTAATAGGCTGTATGTCGTCCATACGCCTCACAGGAATGTAACTACCCGGACGGAAACGCAACTGAGAGGGATTGCGAATGGAACCCTCTCTAACCTTGAAGGTCAGAGCATTCTGAATCGTCATGCGGTCGAGCTTGGCATTGTGCTGGGCATTGATCTCTGCATTGAGGTCATGCAGTAGTTCAGGAATCCCACGAGGAGCATACCAGCGAGGCTCAGTGATCTCGTAAACGAAACGAGTAAAGGGCCACTCACCATGCTCGTAGGGGTATTCGATCAAACGCAAGACTTCATTGCCCTTGGCACTGATAGTCATCACGCACTTCTCTTCCAACCCGTCACCATTGATGTCGTGGTGGAAATAGATCTCGTAAACCTCAATGTGTGAACCGCTCGCAGAAGTAGCAGAGACACCCTCCCTGACAGTCCTAGCCGTGTTCACATAGGAAGTGTCACGACTGGCAATCTCTGAAGTCTTGGACTCCTTCGCCACCTTCTGGGCAACCTCGGAGTCATACATTCCCTGGATACCTCTGGCCCTGATCTCTGCTGGAGTCAGGAACATTCGGTGAGCGATCCAAGGCAAAGTGTCTATCTCGTCAGAAGAATCGAAGGGAACCACAATGTCCCTCGAATCAACGAAGTGCCAAGCAGGAGCATTCTGTTTCACCACCTGCAGGGAAACCTTCAGGAACTCCTTGCCGTCACGGAACTGCTTGAGGACAGACTCAAAGGCAATGCGGTCCTCTTTGTTGTTGAGGTCCAACCCCATCTGTGGAGCCAGTTGAATGAAGTCCTCATCCGTCACTTCGCTCCGGTCCACATCTTCAGGCAAGAAAGAAAGGTCCAGAGTCCTGGTCTTCCTCTCAGTCTGGTGGTCCCAGACAGCCTTGATGTAAGACTGACCATAGGTAAGGAAATGGTCTATTGAGTGGATCTGAGTCTCACGGCAATGATCCATCTTGTAACGGATCAACCAATCATAGAAGTTCTCTATCCTTCTCGCCCTCTCAGGAGCAGCTTCACCCAGAGTCTCAATCGACAACACAGGGTTCACACCGAAAACCGCACTCACATAGAGGGGCTTCTGACGGCGTATCGTCTTGTCAATCAAGGGAATGTTGATGTTGGAAGAACCCGGCCAAGGGAAGTTCTTTTCCCCACGGATACCAAAGCGTCTCTCGTAAAAGACTCTTTGCTTGTTCTCCCACTGAGAACGATCTCCTACCGCTTTCTCAACCTGCTTGACCAGATCAACAACAGTCTCGTCTTTGATTTGTGGAGCAAGGTCTATACCCCTACTCTCTGGATGTTTTTCCATTTAGCCCCCATACCCCGTAACTCCAAGATCCCTGGTTTCTTCTGAAATGATTGATTGACCCATACTGAAACGAGGCTCGAAGTCCAAGAGATAGCGAAGCGTGTCAATCATGTCCTTACCCGCATCCCCTGGCCTCTCCTTCGCCCCATACTCTGACTCCATATCCTTCTGATTCCAAATGTAGTTCTCAAAGGCCCAAGTCATGTTACGGCAATTCTCAAAGACCAAAAACTTCGGCTCGCCAATATCTGCCCTCAAAGCTTCGTGAACCCTCTGATGCCCTAAAGACAGGTCATTGTTGATCTCTGCATAGAAATCAATGTTGTGGTCCTCATACTCCTCTATCAGTGTCCTCCCTGTAAACACCGAAGGAGTCTTGCCAAAGTTTGGGTCAATGATCCTTTCATAGATAGACTCCTTCCCCTCCTCTGTACGGATTATCGAAACATAGTCTCGGACAGAGTTCCGACAGGTCTTGATCGAGTGGAAGGGATCGTGAGGCCACTCACGGTAGCAAAACAACTGGTTCTTCGGATTGATCGCAAACCATGCCATGTAGCACGGACGACGATCATGCGGGTCCATCACCAGGAAACGAGGCCAAGACTCTGGAATCTCAAACCCCGAAACCACATGAGTCTCACGGCTAAACTCAGGGAAGATCGAACCAGACAAGTGGCTAAACTTGCCGTGAACCCTTGATTCAATCTCTTCAGGAGTCAAATCCTCTATGAAGGATAGTTTCTCCTTCTCAGGGATATATGGATTGTTCATCAAGTCTAGATGGAAATCCGCAATCCTCATGCCGTCTGCCCTTGAAGCAATCTCGTTATAAATCCAAGGACAACTCAGTGGAGTCAGCGTGAACCAGATTCGCCCACCATGATCCAAGCAACCACGGCGAACTGCCACGAACATTGGGCGAGGTGGAGGCTCGTCAAACCAGACACCATGCCAGTCGTGACCCTCGTAGGTGGTCGGATCTTGCATATAAGAACCAATGTAGAGTCGGGAACCTGTCGAGAAGCGAAGGATCTCCGGGTATCCGTCCGTCCCATTCTTCGTGTGTTCAATCCAACCCTTGGCAGAAAACTCCTTGATCTTCTTCATCAAGATCTTGTCCACAGCCTTCCTGCGATCATTGACCATAGCCAAAATGTCCACAGGGGGGGTCGGAAGGTTCTTCCTCGTCCCGTCATGCCTGAACCCCATGCAATGAGCCAGCACCTCGACAACGCCAACCGTTGACTTGCCTGTACGGTTCCCTCCAGTAATCAAACGGATCTGAGCAGGATGCTCCAAGAACTCTGCCTGTTGTCCGTAAGGCTCAAAGAAGAAGAATGGAGCCTCTTTGAAAACCTTGGATTGCTCTTTGAGTTGCTTGAACTCATCAACCAGATCACCGTGTTCCATCTAAACCCATTCCCAGTACCCGCAAACCTGATTGCTAGAGATCCTTTTTGTACAAGAATGAATCTTCTTCAATCCAGTTTTCCTCTTTATCGTCGTGGTATCAACCATGACTATGCGGACAGAACCCTTACGGCCAGCCGTAGAGCATCGAGGACACGGCTTACTCATCTTCCTCCAAAGAGATGAGAGGCTTCACAACTCCCATCTGTTTCTTCATCTTCTTGATATGAGCCAATAGTTCCTCTTCCGTCATCACGGTCGGGTCCAGTTCCTTATCCCCACCAAGGTCTGCCTCCTTACGCTTCACATAGCGATAAAACAACTCAGTGTCCTTCACGGACCCCTCACTGGCACGGATCGCCACACTCATAGCAATGTGACCCTCTGACTCCTCTGCAGCCTTCAGCAAGAGCATATTGATAATGGTGTTGATGTCCCTGCGGGAAACACGGGAAAGGAGAATGTTGAGTTCAATCTTCAGCTTCTTGGCAACCAGACTCTTTGAGTCCTCCTCGTTATTCCCACGCCTGAGATACATGGTGTAGTAGTGGCAATACCTGTGAGACCACCATATCTCGTAGGGACCAAGCCAGCCCTGAAGATCCCCCACCAGCCGCTTGAACATCTTTACTGCCGATTGGTAATGACCAGCCCTTGCAAGATGGGAAATAAAATCCTTCTCCGTGATGTGGCTCATGGGCATCGGAATCAGTTGCGAAAGTTGACCAGCAAAATCCACAAGTTGGTGCTTGCGAATAGGGTCCAGGCCCATAAGCCACATGGCCCCAGCGTCAGTGTTGGACCTCATGCTCTTCAGGACTTTGTTTGCAACCTTCTCGGGAGACTTCAACTCTTTGGGAGGGTCTTTCACTCTGATTGCCACTTTCTAGTGCTAATGTGCCAAATCCTACGCTATTGAAAACGAAACCAAAAGATGTATATTGCCCACGAAGGCGAGGCAAAACCAATGGACAAAGACAAATCCGGGCTGGAAGTCTACCACCAGCACACCTATCAATCCCACCAAGGACAATCATATAAACTGGGATTCTTCATTCCATTCAAGGATGGACTCCCACAACCCCCTGAGTTCTGGATCAAATCGGAAAACAAGAAAACAATCTTCAAAGCCTCTGGCTACTCAGACTCAACTTGGATCAAAGACACTGAAAGTGAAAAAGACTTCCGGTTCATCGACATCGTTAAAGAAGGGCTAAAACTGCCCACAGAAACCAGTTCATTCCTTATTTCTCTATGGAGGGAGATCCACGAAAAATGGCAAGGGCTAGAAAGAGAAGCAAGAAAAGAAACACTAAAGTCGCCACTCTTAAAAGAACTGATACAAATATCGAAACCAAGGAGATACGGGAAATAAGGCAATCACTGGACATTTGCCTCGTTGGACTCCATGAACAACAACTCGCAAATCAAGCAATGAAAATACGCTTGCTCGATGCCAGAGCCATGATACAGAAACGATTGCTCAGACAGCCAGGAATGAACCTTTGAAACCTGACATTTCCCGGAGAGGGGGGACTTCGTTGGTGCGGCACTCTTCCCCCCTCTCCACTCTCAAGGCCAACTCATAGAAACCTTCCAGTGCAAAGTCTGTCAGCAAGTCCTCCCTCTAAATAAAAAACACTTCCAGTTCTTCTGGGATAAAGAAGTCAACAGGGTAAGACACCTCAATACCTGCAAACCCTGCAGGAAAAACCAACTGAGAACAGACCTCAGACACAGAACCTCCATGCTCTTTCATGGTGCCAAAAGAAGATCCAGAATGAAAAATATGGAGTTTGAACTCGACCGCAAATGGATCAGGAAAAGAATCAAAAAAGGACTGTGCGAAATCTCTGGAGTCCCATTCGACCTGCAGTCACAGTCAGGCCAACTCTCCCCAAGGGCACCCACTCTTGATAGAATCGTACCAGAACTAGGGTACACCAAAGAAAACTCCCGCATGATCTGCAGGGCACTCAATGCACTCTTCGGTACATGGGGAGAAGGAGCCGCAATAGAGGTCGTACTCCCTTACCTCAAAAAGAGGGGAATCAAAACATGGAGCTGAACGATAGAAACCGCTGGATGCCACCACCCGATCCAAACAAAAAACTGGACTTCTGGTTCAAATTCGACCCAGAAACACATAACTTCCTCATACTCTTCGACTCGCCAGCAAACCACCAACGAATCAAAGTGTCACTCTCAGCCAAACTCATGGAACGATTCATGGACGAAAGCCTCGCTTTCTTTATTGATATTATGAACCGGGAAGAAAGCGAGGAAGATGAGAATAGCACTGGACTTTGATGGCACTATCACCAAAGCACCACCATTCTGGGAAGACTTCGTAAGCCTCTGTATAACACACAGCATCGAGGTCTGTGTCGTCACTGCAAGACCCCCTCGCAAAGCATACAAAGACGAAATACCCTACTTCCTCGGGCACTCGGTCCCCATTATCTTCACCAGTGGAAGAGCCAAGAAGCCCTATTGCTCCAGTCTAGGGGAAGAGTTCGACATCTGGATCGACGATAACCCCTGGATGGTTCACCTGAATCCAGAGGAACTCAAGGAATATGACATTCAACCATGACATTAAAGAAGGAACAGCGAACTTCGATACCCCACCAGAACTCGT
>JYMV01041099.1_pt1 | contig 13940 bp, 8 predicted proteins | sample 338911 | NCBI WGS metagenome assembly JYMV01 (sample SAMN03354496, study PRJNA234377) | hydrothermal vent metagenome | biome: Deep sea; feature: Hydrothermal plumes at the Eastern Lau Spreading Center, Western Pacific Ocean; material: Seawater | place: Tonga | collected 2009 | depth 2000 m m
TATGACCGGCTGAGTGTTAGACGCTCTCACCAATCCCCAGCCATCATCGAACCGGATGCGGACGCCATCCACATCCAGACAGTTGAAGTTAGCTGAAAAGTATTCTACCGCTGCTTCGGCCAATTTGAACTTCGCTTCATCATCCGGGCAGTCCAATCTCATTTCAGGTGTGGATACGTATTGAGGTAGATTGGCAACCAGTTCTGATAGAGTTTTATTCTGACGGGAGAGCATCTGCACAATCCGGGCTGAGACATAGATGGCATCATCGTAACCGAAATAGTCATCGGCAAAAAAGAGATGCCCGCTCATTTCCCCGCCAAACCTGCAGCCCAACTCTTTCATTTTCTGTTTGATAAGGGAGTGACCAGTCTTCCAGATCACTGGCTTTCCGCCAAGACGAACTATCTCTTCTTCAAGCGCTTGAGAGCATTTGACGTCAAACAGCACCTCGTCTCCGGGTTCTACAATTTCCGGTAGAATGAGGGCCATAATCATATCGGCCCAGATAACTTGGCCGTTTTCATCAATCAAACCTACACGGTCGGCATCACCATCATACGCAATCCCGCAATCAAAATTATCATCCTGTACTGTCTTGATGAGCTCAGTCAGATTTTCCGGAACCGTGGGGTCGGGATGATGATTCGGGAAGGTGCCGTCAACGTCACAGAATATCTCTGTTAAATCCGCACCCAACTCACGGAATATCTTCGGCGCCGCGAGGCATGCGGCAGCATTTCCGCAGTCCATGGCTATTTTCATAGGACGGTCGAAATTAATTTTCCCCAAAACCATGGACAGGTATTCCGGCAGAAGATTATACGCTACTTCTGTTCCTTCGCCTGTCTCAAAATCATCATCCTCCATGAGTTTTCGAATCTGTTGAATCATTTCGCCATAGACGGCACCTTTCTGGAACGAAAGTTTGAAGCCGTTCATCTCGGGAGGGTTGTGACTGCCGGTAATCTGAGCCGCCCCGGCAACACTCAGCTTGAACATGCTGTAGTAATTTACCGGTGTAGGGAGAATACCAATATCTATGACGTCCACACCCGTCTCCAGCACCCCGGACTTGAAGTTCTCTTTAAGCATGGGTGTGGTCAATCGAATATCTCCACTGAGGCTGATTTCCTGACCGCCGCCTCGCTTCACAAATGTACCAAAACCCTGTCCCAGGGAATGGGCAAACTCCGGCGAGAAATCATCCGCTACTACCCCACGGATGTCGTATTCACGAAATATATATGGATTTACATTCATATTCTCTCTCCTTCAAACAGTCAATTTCCCCAGGACAACAGGTCGGGAAGCCCCTGTTACTAAAGGCGAATTACCGGGAATTCCTTTCAAGTAAGCTGCTCCAAGAACGGCAAACCCAAGAGCTTCCTTAATATGGGGATCGATGCCGAATGTATCTGAAGTAACAATTGAGACAAGCGAAAACTCCTTTTCAAGAGATTTCATAACAGCTCTATTGTAGGCTCCTCCCCCGCTTACTATAATCTCTTCCACATTTTGTATCGGCAAGAATTTTTGACAATTTACCGCCACTGACCGAGCAGTAAAAAGAGATAATGAAGCCAGCAGATCGGAGGAATCCCAATCGGTTAAATCAGAAATATACTTCTCCAGCCAGGCAGGACCAAAATAGTCGCGGCCGGTTGATTTCGGTGGTTTAGCTATTACAAAACTGTCCTCAATCCAGTGAGCTACAGCTTCCTCATCCGGCGTCCCAGATAAAGCTTTGTTTCCGCCTTCATCGAGGACATCACCCAGTAAATAGTTTGCGGCTTCGTCAAGAAGCGCCATCCCGGGTCCGGTATCGAATCCTGATAAATCTTCATTTGAGTTTTTAGCTGGAAGATAAGTAACATTGGCGATGCCTCCGAGATTCAGACAGATGACTGCTTCTGTCTCCCGTTGAAGGAGCCACTTGTCCACTATTGGAATCAGGGGTGCTCCCGTGCCGCCGATGGAAATATCTCGAGCTCGAAAGTCTGACACAACCGGAACAGTCAGCACTTCCGCCAGAAAGGACGGCTCGCCGATCTGTAGCGTCGCCTCACCACTTATATGATGAATTGTCTGGCCGTGCATTGCTACGGCATCAATGTCACCAATGGCTGCATCCGTCAGAAAATGGTCTGTTTGTTCTGCATAAAAACGGCCGAGATCGTAATGGACTCTGGTCACTAAATGAGTAGGACCGGCGAGAGCTTGACGGATATCCTCCCGTAATTTCTCAGTGAAGAGAACTGTTGTCAATCCTACCGTCCGGAACTGGACAGAATCACCGGCGAAGGTTACATCGGCTACACAGATATCGAGCCCGTCCATGGAAGTCCCCGTCATGAGACCTACCATCCGGAGTGTTTGCTTGTTTTTAAGGTCAGACAGAGTCATCTCTAAGAAACGGCCTCAAGAATCCACTCTGTTCTTCCAATAGAATTTTCGCTTCATCGTAATTACAACTGCGAGCATGCATAACGACTGCCGCCTTCACTTCCATCTCAGCTTCTTGGAGGAGTTTGTGAGATTCTTCGTAAGGAAGTGACGTTAGCTTTGAGATAATTCTCGTACCGCGATCCACCAGTTTTTCGTTTACGGCTCTGAGATCCACCATCAGATTCCCGTATACTTTACCCAACCTCACCATTGTAGCTGTGGATATCATGTTGAGAACTAACTTAGTAGCGGTACCGGATTTCATCCGCGTCGAGCCGGTGATGACCTCCTGCCCGACATCAACTGGAATCAACACATCCACGTCAACCTGAACAAGCGGCGCTGGATTACAGATGAGGAAGACCGTTCCGCAGCCGGACTCGCGACCATACTCCATTGCTCTCAAGACATACGGTGTTGTGCTGCTGCTGGCGATTCCTACAACCAAATCACCTGCGGTCATCCCAGCTTCGTCAAGATCTCTTACAGCATCTTCGGGTTTGTCCTCAGCACCCTCGATAGATTTAGTAAGAGCTTCCCGCCCGCCGGCTATAATCCCAGAGAACCACTCTGGTGGCGCCGAGAAAGTAGGCGGACATTCTGATGCATCCAGTACTCCCAAACGTCCACTGGTACCGGCACCAACATAAAAAACCCGGTGCTCTCCCTTAATAACTTCTACAGCCAGTTCCACAGCTTTCTCCACTTCCGGGAGGACTTTATGAACAGCCTCGGCCACTCCTGCATCTTCAATATTGATGATGGTCAGGATCTCCGCTACAGATCGGGAGTCCAAATCGAGGGAATGGACATTCTGCTGTTCGGTGGAAAGTTGTTCTCTGTCCAGCTTTTCAGTCATAGAAGTCGATAAAGTTACGGAAGTAAGAGTAAGGAGGGAAATAGATTGGCTCAATAATATTCTTGAGTATGTTGATTTCATTTACTACTATGAACTAAATTAATATTATAATTATGATGATTGAACCAATTGTAGCCCTCACAGGACTTGTCCTCTCCGCTTTCTTCAGCGGGACGGAAATCGCCTTTATCCAGGCAAATCCCCTTCAGATGGAGGTGTGGCAGAAGCAAGGTCACCGCTCAGCCGGGCGAACACTTAGACTTCTAGCTGAACCGGAGCGCTACCTCACCACAGTACTCATTGGAACAAACGTGGCAAACGTTCTTACCTCTTCCTTCGCGACGGTGGCGCTAATAAATGCAGGTACTGGTATGACAGCTACAATGCTCATTATCACAGCCGTAATTCTTATCTTCGGAGAAATCATTCCAAAAGTCCTCTTTCGAGAGCATGCTAATTCTCTTTCACTGGGAGTCACTCCATTGATGCGACTCATTGAGTTTTTCCTCGCACCGTTCGTTAAGCTCATAAAGATGTATTCTCGTCTTCTGACTCCCAAAAAATCTGTTAAGACAAGCATGTTTACTCGAGAAGAACTGAAGGTACTTTTTGAAGAAAAAGAAGTAGGCGAGGAGCTTGAATCGGATGAAAAGGAGATGATTACGAACATCTTCGAGTTTGGCAGCAGACCGGTAATAGAAACCATGACTCCCCTTTCTGATATTGTTTCCATAACTACTGATTCTACTTTAGAAGATGCAGCAGCAGTTCTTTCTGACACAGGTTTTTCCAAACTCCCTGTACATGACGGATCTCCGGATAATATCTTAGGAGTCATTTTTCTCCACGATCTTTTCACCAAGCCAATTTCCCTCAAGGCAATCATGAAAAAGCCCATGTTTATTTCTGAAAAACGAACCGCCAGCTCGACCCTTGAAAAGTTAAAGCAACATTCTTCCACTATTGCTATCATCACTGGTTCAAGTGGAAAAACAGTGGGGATGGTCACAATCGAAGATCTCGTTGAGGAACTGTTTGGTGATTTTGAAGACATCTTTGACGAAGCAGGAAAGAATATTTCCCACGTACAGGGTGGCGGTTTGGTTGTAGACTCCTTGGTAGAGATTGACGATTTAAAAAGTTTTGGTTATTACATTCCTAAAGGGAATTATGAAACCATAGGAGGATTTGTTATTTCTTCACTTGGTAGAATTCCAAGGGCTGGTGAATCGTTGAATCTTGGGAAATTCCGGGCAAAAGTTCTGCTGGCTGCACCCAGTCGCCTCCGACGGATTTATCTCACAAAAATGCTGTAGAGAACATCCTTCTTCTAACCATCTTCGCTCCCTAACTCTCCAACTGATGAAAATACTTTCTTGCGGCTTTCATTACTCTTGGGGCAAGAATCAAAGTAGAGATCACAGTAGGAATCGCCATGAAAGCAAACATCAAATCAATGAAATTAATAGCTAAATCTATCTTAACCATGGAGGCAACCACAATTGCCAGAACGTATACCCAATTGTAGGCCGGCTTCCAGCGAACACCAAAAAGGTAACCTGCACACTTACGTCCATAATAGGAGTATCCAAACATGGTAGATAAGCTGAACGTCAGCACAGCAATAATAATCAATATTTTACCGGCAACACCAAGCTCTTTATCAAATGACAGTGTCGTCAAAGAAACACCGTTAACATTCAGATGAAACCATGACTCTCCAGTTACAATAATCTCGTCCTCACTTGTATTTTCCAATTGCACTTTGTTGTCACCCTGGAGAGAGAGAACAGTGACAGTTTTCTTAGATGCTGACGGATTATCAGATGGTTCATGAATTTCAAATTCCAGTCCCACCCACTTTTCATCAGGCGAACTGAGCTCTTGTATGTCACCTATTTCCAGAATAACTGTATTGCCAGCCGGTATGATCTCTTCTTCAGTTATTTCAAAGCCTGCCTGCCACATCCCTGAGGTGAGAATCACAAGAGCAGTAACACTGCAAACTATAATGGTATCAATAAGTGGACCGAGCATAGCTACCAATCCTTCGCGTACAGGTTCTGTAGTCTTAGCAGCACCGTGAGCCATGGCTTCTGTGCCGATGCCTGCTTCATTTGAAAAAGCCGCACGGCGAATACCTGTAGCAATCACCGCTCCCACAGCTCCGCCTAGAACAGCCTCTCCGGTAAAAGCATCATGAATAATTAATCTAACCAGGGATGGAATCTCTGAGATATGTGATGACAAAACCATAATTGCTGCCAGTAAATAGACACTTACCATAAACGGGACAAGCCGGGAAGCAACATGAGCAATGCGTTGAATACCGCCAAATACTACCAACCCGACAACTGCTGCAATTATAATACCAGTCACAGCATTTCCTGTTGATGGATTAGTAGAAAATAGCTCCATAGGTGTATAAAGAAAGTCCCTTATCAATTGTGATAACTGATTGGCCTGAAAGAAAGTGAGACAACCAAACAGACCAGCGATACTGAAAAAAATTGCCAGTGGTTTAAATCTTTTTCCCAGTCCTACTTCAATATAATACATAGGACCACCCTGGATTTCTCCACTGTCGTCCTTTCCCCGATACATGATGGCAAGAGTGCAGGTAAAGAACTTTGTAGCCATACCGATGATGGCGCTAACCCACATCCAGAAAATGGCTCCCGGTCCGCCGGTGTGAATTGCTACAGCTACACCGGCAATGTTTCCCATTCCCACCGTACTCGCTAATGCACTGGAGAGTGCCTGAAAATGGGTTATTTGACCGGGGTCAGATTCAGAATCATACTTTCCTCTTAAAATATTTATCGAGTGTCGTAAATATCTAAAGGGTAACAGTCTCGAGAAAAAAGTAAAGAAAAAACCACCACCCAGCATTAACCATAAAACGGGATAATCCCACATGAAGCCTGAAAGGGTTTCTAAAATATTATTTAGTTCATGCATTAATTTCCAAAATCAATTACCAAAACCGTCGCTCCTCCTTTAGCCGACAGATTAATTATTAGGAGATTACAATATACCCCATGGAATTCTGAAGTTTGTAACACTTTTTTGACTCGTGCGGAGAAAATCTATCATCTGTATATTCCGATGGTCTAAATAGGAACACCACAGCTTCAATCAAGTAGAAAACTGAGAATGATTAAACGAATAGATGCATATTTAATCCAGAGGTTCATTCAAACGCTCGCATTCGCCTTAATCGCGTTCGTGGGCATCTTCCTTGTTGTAGATCTAGTGGAAAACATGGACAAGTTTATAGATTCCGAAGTCCCCAGAGAAATTATCTTGCAATACTATCTTCACTCTTTACCGTGGTTTCTTAATATCGGTCTCCCCATGGCAGTTCTTGTTGCTGCTATTTTCACAATCGGAATTCTTTCTAAACGCAACGAATTGACAGCGATGAAATCGAGCGGTATTTCACTTTACAGAATATCCATTCCCCTTCTGCTCTGTGCTGTTTTGGTGAGTGCCGGATCATTCTATTGGGAGGACAACCTAGTAACGAGTGGTAATCAGGCTCGTCGTGCTATAGAAAAGGAGTATTTGGGAAAAACGCGAAACAAGCACTACAGGGAACGAAGGAATAATATCATTCTTCAAAAATCTAACTTTGTCATTGGAATTGAACGTTATCAATCCAGTCGTAAAAGAGCGTACGGTGTGACTATGCAATTCCTAACTGAAGGTAAACTCCAAAAAAGGATCGATGCAAACCGGATGTATTGGCAAAAAGAGAACGGCTCTTGGCAAATAATGAATTATGCTATTCGTTCATTTAATTCCGATGGTGAAGAGACAGAAGTTTCTCATTCAACTGGAGATACAACTCTTGTTATTGGTTTCGAACCGAGTGATATCAGCCGAGAAGCTATTTCACCGGAAGAGATGAGCTTCAGTGAACTTCAACTATTTGTTAATGAACTTGCAATAAGTGGAGTGGATAACAGACGATGGGAAGTCAATCTACACGGTAAAATATCATTCGCTTTCACCAACCTGATTATCGTACTCTTCGCAGTTCCAATGGTTGCATCTCGCCCTCAGGGAGGACTCGCGTTTGGTGCTGGAATGAGTATATTTGTAATCTTCGGTTATTATGCGTTTATCCGCTTCGGTCAAACGTTGGGTTATAATGGAGTGATGGATCCAGTGTTATCTGCTTGGCTGGGGAATATTGTATTCGCTATAGGCGGAATACTTTTACTCTTCTTCGTCCGGAAATAGTTCTCCTCCCGGCTCATCGTCTCCGCCATTTCGACCGCCCAATCCAGTAAAGCTGACTCCGAATGAGAGTGCCAGTCCTTTCATGCTGTGAAGCCAAATACCGTTGCGAAAAGCCAGTCCAAAGTCAAACATTATAGGGCCCTTGTGGATACCTATTCCTAATCCAAGCTGCTTGAAGTCTTTACCTCCCCAACTATATCCTAGACGTAGAGGAAAACCTGGGAAACGGGTAAACTTTACACCGATAGACCACTTCCATTTCCGCTGAACGAACAGACGATCCTGGAAACCTGCTACCATATCACTGACAATTAAAAAGTCAGGATCTACCTGCTTTTGTATACCGATCCGGAAAAGTGACGGGTACCTAATGGTGAACGGTCTCGGGTCTCCTCCGTCAATCGTATCTGCTACCACAGACTTAGTGGAATTAAAATTGTCTTCGAATGAATTTTCCATCAATCCGATACCATTTACACTGTCAATAGTAAATTCATACACCATGGCCTGTCCCTCAAGAACTTCCTGACCTCCCCAAGTGAAAAGTCCGTTATTCTCATCAATTCCGAGAAGATCTTTCATCCCTGATGGACGATTCCAATATATGGTCCCTAAAGCGTTGATTAGTGAGATACCCACTTTCCAACCGTTTATATCATACGTGGTAAATCCCAAATCCAGGCCGTATCCATTGCCACCGATACCTTGGCGAATAAAATAACGACCATCACCATAAAATGCCACATTGAGAGTATCTGTGTAAACATTAGTAAAACTGGAATCAGGATCAATCCCCAGATAAAAAAGCCCCTGTAAATACTTCAAGGTGATACCCCAGGAAAATTTCTCGTAGGGAACCGCAAAAGAAAACCCGTATTCTGCCAAGCCCATAACCTCATACTGTATCGTCAAGTCAAGAGGCCTATCAACAGGGTTTCCGTCAAGCATCAGATAGAACATATCAATTGGTAATCCAATGTCGCCCACTATTATCATATCGCTGGTAAAAGCCATATTGCCAGAAGTGTAATTCAGAACAGGTAATCCTACATGAATATCTGTGGTAAACCTTAATGCATCACCGATTTCATCGTAAATCTCTTTTTTCTTTTCCTGATTGTTCGCTTCCAGATTGGCACCGCTTAAGCCAGTATAATTTTCCAGAGAGAGATAGTTGTTCACAAAACCAAAATTGAGAGTACCCAACTGCAGCATAAACGGTTTACCGTGCTGAAAGGCAAGGTTGGCAGGGTTGACTCCTACTGAGTAGATGCCGTCAGCCAGAGTCGTGTAAGCACCGGCCATTGAAACCATGCGAGGATCGCGCTTCGCCTGTCCAAAAAGCAGTTGGGTTCCAATTAAACACGCGATTATAATTCTGCCGTATTTCATCTATTACCGCTTATGGGATTTTTATTTACAGCTGGACTGATCTCATCATATTTTCTCGGTGGCCGGGAAACCATTCGTCCGCCGCTTGAGGTAATTTCAAAATGCCATCCACTTTGGTCACACAGTGAACCATCTTCATTGCACATTTTTAACCAGAGGATGTCATCCACATCTGCTGCTCCCGGCGTCCAAATCATGGAGTCAGCATTGCTGATAGCACCTCCACTGATAGACTCCCAGTCTTCATCCTGAGCGATATCCGGCACTTCCAGATGCGAAATAAACAATTCCACATTCTGACTGCTTACTTCATCTCCAAGTGAGCGCCATCTGATGACAATAGTGCTGTCCTGAACTAATGTTTCATTGCCGTTAGGATAAGTAATCACGAGTTCATCCTGAGCTTCCTCAAGCATACCCGTACTCTGTAGTGTAAACGAAATATATGACAGAATTTCAAGTGTATCGCGAGTGGAGAAAAATACCGCTTGACCCTCTGTTCCGTAGAACCTGGTCATATTGTTGATATAGTGATCTCCCAGTGACGAAAGCATAGTGATTTTATTGGAGTCAATCTCACTCACCACAACTGTATCACCCGGTATTTTCACCATTCCCGGACTGCCATCGGGATCGCCTACACCGTAAAATTCCTCCGGCGTCGGCAGCACTATCTTCAGCAGGGTGTCTACAAATGAATAGACAGTATCCCGGGAACCTTGTACGCCGCGAATGAGATATGCTACTCCCTCTATGCAGTCGCTGGAATCATTCATCACATTAAAAATATACATATCGTCATTTGAAGGTTTGAGTGTGGTGCAAGATTTTACCACATAGAGTGAGTCTAACCACTGTAAACTGTCCGCAATAGCTTGAAGTGTCTCTGCTTTCCGATCCAGCGGAAAGAGATCACGATCCGAGAAAATTATGGCCATTTCTCCACTTATGGGCAAACCGTTTATGATCCTTGTTGTCATGGATGCCCCTTTAACAGAGGCACGGAACTGATTGCGAGTCTCGTGATCCATTTCTGTCACAGGAGTTGACGTCACCGGGACAAATGTAATCGTATCCAAGATAACACTGAACGGCGCAATCAGGTTATACTCACCCCAGAAGGCGGCATTCTGATCCAGCGAACCAAAGCCTTCAATACCGGCAGTTGCATCTACGATCATCTGACTTGGATTCAGCGCCATAAGATCAACTATTGTATTGGTCTCACCTTCTAAAGCAGAAATAGTATCGGAAGAAGATGGGAAAGAATCACTTACGCTGTCATAAATCTGAACAACAGTGCCGATGCTGCTAAGCCTCAGGAGTGTCTTAGCGGTATCGCCCACAACTGCAGGTACACCCAAAGTCGCATCTACGTTTACCTGTACGGAATCTCCGGTACTTCCAACGCCTATTAAATCCAGATTTAAACTCAGCGGCAATCTAATCTGGTTAAACATGGTGAATTCCAGAATTACCTCACCGAATGACATTCCGGTAAATCCCTGCGGAATGTTATCAATGTTTTGAGTCTGAGGTGGAAAAGTACAATCGAGATCTGCCATCAAACTCCCAAACTCCAGAGGATAGACATCAACTCCCAGGGAGAAAATCCATTCGGATCCGTCCAGATTTACATCCACCGTCCCGGCTGCTGTGGTCACTGTAGGAATGATTATGAGTGAATCAAGCGGTATGGTTGGATTTTGGGGATCAGGATTATCCGGGTTGAGAAACGACCAACCGTCCAGTTTCTGCTCATCTTCCCAGGGTGTAGCATCAAGCGTATGTTCAAACGATAACGAACTATCGTTAGGATCAACGAAATTCTCGAATTCAATGCCAAAATTGATACTGAATGGAAACGTGCTAAAAACATCCGATACACCGATAACATTCACCTTAGGTACATTACTGGTTCCATCAGCAAAGCTACCGCCGTAAACTCCACTCACGACACAGTCTTCTGCTTCGATACTGGCCTGATCAAATGATATGGGTTCCATATCATCTGGATCCATGAGGGATGCTTCTATTACCACCACCCGTGCATAATCTAAATCTTGAATCCCTAAACTGATCCCCATTAGCATATTCAGTTCATCTCCAGCGGGAATTGTTAACGTATCACTATCTGCCACTCTTTGCAGAGTAAAGCCGAAATTGAAACCGATGGCTTCTCCCAATGCTTGATCAACGAGAGAGGTTGATTTGTCTTGGCTATCTCCACCAGTGAGTCCTGTCGTATCATGAGCAGCGAGAGTATCAACACCTGATAAAAGAAGTGCCCAGGTACTGTCAATATTCACAGGTAGATCAATATTTTCGTAAACGGACTGGAAATAGTTATCTCCTGCATCCCCCCCCATAAAAATACCTATGATTTCGGAAATAAAAGGAGTCTCGGCAAATAACTCATCAGGATCAAATAATGTAGTATCAAACTCGGTTTGCCCAAGAGTCTGCTCGATAGCATCCGCTACCAAATTCCATGATTGACCATCTATTTTCTGTATTGAGGCAGATGGAAACTGAACCGCCGCTGGTGGAACTGCTGCCCAATTTATGACGCTCATTGACTCCATGGTCTCACCAATCGGAATCGTATCAGATATAGTAAACGTATAACCGCTGAAAATATCACTGGCAGAGGGACCTACAGTAGTGTCTGAGAAACCGACACTCAACTCGAGAGGGATTTGCAGATAATCGGCATTAATGGAGTCCTTTGGCAATTCACCACCGAACTCAATGAAGATACTGTCTCCGCTGGACTGGATGACAGAGTCATCCACTATATTGGATAGAGGATACCATTCATGCAGTAAGGGAATAGTAAGGGTGACGTTCCAGGTAGGTATTTCGAATTCGGAGATGTCTTGGAAATCGCATCCGGCATTTAGCCAGAGAAGAAAAAGGGTGAGAAGGGTGACTCTCCGCTTCATACTGTTTTCAGAGCTGTTTTAGGTTCATTAATACATCAGCCACAAAAGCACAAAGGAACAAAGGAACAATAGTAAGGGATTTAAAGAAATAATTGATTATACAATTTCTATTCAGGAATTCATATTCCCACATCATCTCTAATTTCCTTATTATCAATACTTCTTAGTGTCTTCGTGTCTTCGTGGCGAATTCTTCAGGTTAGGTTCCCTCCTCCCACGAATTTAAATAAGTCTCTTGTTCATCCGTCAAAGTATCAATCTCGATGCCCATAGTCTGCAATTTTAGGCTGGCAACAAGCTTATCAATCTCCCGGGGTACTGAATGAACTTCAGGTGTCAGATCATTTTGAACGCTGTATTCTGCCATGAGAGACTGGAGGGCAAAACTCATATCCATAACATCGGCAGGGTGACCCTCGGCAGCTACCAGATTGATAAGGCGTCCTTCACCCAACAGATAGATACTACGGCCATCAGAAAACAGATATTCATCCACATAATTACGAACATTCCGGTTGACTTTGCTGGCGAGCTCCTCCAACCCTTCAATGTCAATTTCTACATTGAAATGACCAGAATTAGCAACAAGTGCACCATTTTTCATCTTCTCGAAATGCTGAGTAGTCAATACTGTGGTATTACCTGTAACCGTACAGAAAATATCACCAATGACAGCTGCTTCATCCATTGACATGACCTTGAATCCATCCATTACAGCCTGTAAAGCGCTCACCGGTTCAACTTCCGTCACGACCACATGAGCACCCATTCCTCGGGCTCGATTGGCAAGTCCACGTCCACACATACCGTATCCGCCAATCACAAAGGTCTTCCCGGCAAGCAGAACATCTGTAGCGCGAATAATCCCATCTACAGTGGATTGGCCTGTCCCGTACTGATTATCAAAGAGGTGTTTGGTATCAGCGTCGTTTACCGCTACGACCGGTATCTTCAGGGCTCCATCTTTTTCCATTGCTTCCAAGCGGATGACGCCTGTGGTAGTCTCCTCCATGCTGCAGCGTACTCCCGAAATATCGTCAGGATAGTCCGCGTGGAGTGTACTGACCAGATCGGCACCATCATCCAGAGTAATCTGCGGTTTAAAATCCAGTGCAGCTCGGATGTGATCGTAATATATATCTCTCTCCTCGCCATTAACCGCATACGTCTTGATGCCAAAATCCTCTACGAGAGAGGCCGCCACATCATCCTGTGTGGAAAGAGGGTTAGATGCACAAAGAAGAACATCAGCACCGCCGGCCTTAAGTGTCCGCATCAGATTGGCTGTCTCAGCAGTTACATGGAGACATGCAGAGAGGCGAATACCCTTCAACGGCAGTTCATCAGAGAATCGTTCACGAATTGAGGTAAGTACAGGCATATTTCTATCTGCCCATAATATTCGCCGTTTTCCTTCAGCTGCTAATCCTACATCAGCTATATTACAATCAGTCATTTAAATCTCCATTTTACTATCATTTTAATGATTCCGCTTTATCCGTTTTTTCCCACGTAAAGAAGTTATGTTCTGCTGTTAACGTTTTTCCATTCTCCTGCCACTCAACAATTCCCGTCTCCGGCTTACGTCCGAAGTGGCCATAAGCTGCCGTGGGACAATAGATAGGATTCTTCAAATCCAGATAATCTATAATCTCTCTTGGTTTTAGGGGGAAGTTATCTCGAATTATCTTCTCCAGTTCATCATCCTGCAGTGAACCTGTACCGAATGAGTTCACATTCAGCGACACAGGATTTGCCTCTCCGATGGAGTAAGCAAACTGAATTTCGCATCGTTCAACTAACTCTGCCGCCACCAGATTTTTAGCAATGTAACGGGCCATATAAGACGCTGATCTATCCACTTTGCTGGGATCCTTTCCTGAAAAAGCACCCCCACCATGACGACCGGTTCCACCGTAAGTGTCCACAATAATCTTCCTGCCCGTGAGACCGGTATCAGCTTCCGGTCCCCCTTTCTCAAAAACTCCGGTAGAGTTAATCAAAAACTGTGTGTCTTCATGAAGCCAATCTTCGCAAATTGGTAAGAT
>JYMV01009529.1_pt1 | contig 13937 bp, 14 predicted proteins | sample 338911 | NCBI WGS metagenome assembly JYMV01 (sample SAMN03354496, study PRJNA234377) | hydrothermal vent metagenome | biome: Deep sea; feature: Hydrothermal plumes at the Eastern Lau Spreading Center, Western Pacific Ocean; material: Seawater | place: Tonga | collected 2009 | depth 2000 m m
AGCTGATTTTGAAAAAATAATTATGTTTGATGAAGATCAAAAAAAACCTGAGATACCACATCGAATGAGTAGAATTGCTTTTCCAAAAGCAAAATATGGAGTTTACATAGCAATAATAATTATTGTTGTAGTTTTATTATTGTTTTACAAAGATTCAATTTTATAAATCATTTTTTTATGGCAAAAAATCTAGCATCAATTGCGAAACAAAAAAAAATTAAGTATTTTTTAATAAGTTTTGTTGATCTATTTGGTGTATTAAGATCAAAGTTAGTTCCAGCAGGTGCTATCAAAGACATGCAGAAAAATGGAGCCGGATTTGCTGGATTCGCTACTTGGCTGGATATGACACCAGCGGATGCCGACATGTTTGCAATACCTGATCCCGACAGTTTAATTCTATTGCCGTGGAATAAAGAAGTTGGATGGCTTGCTTCAGACTTGTGGATGAATAATAAGCCGGTGGATGCATCTCCGCGTATAATGTTAAAAAAACAGATAGAAAGATTAAGCAAAAAAAACCTGATAATGAAGTCTGGTGTCGAGTGTGAGTATTTTCTAATCAACAGCGAAGGCACAGAAATTGCTGACAAAAAAGATATTCAGTCTAAGCCTTGCTATGATCAATCAGCACTTATGCGTCAATATGAGTTAATTAAAGAGATATGTGACTCGATGATTCAATTAGGATGGAATCCCTACCAAAACGATCATGAAGATGCAAATGGTCAATTTGAAATGAATTGGGATTATTCTGACTGTCTTCAAACAGCTGACCGACACGTTTTTTTTAAATTCATGGTTAAAACAATTGCTGAAAAACATGGATTAAGAGCCACTTTCATGCCAAAACCTTTTGAAAATTTAACTGGAAACGGATGCCATGCACACATTTCTCTTTGGCAAGGAGATAAAAATATATTTTTAGATAAAGGAGACCGATTTGGTTTATCAAAAATAGCTTATAACTTCCTTGGTGGTATTTTGCATTCCGCTGAATCATTAAGTGCCTTTTTCAACCCTACGATAAATAGCTATAGAAGAATTGACGCTCCAGCTACTTCATCTGGTGCAACTTGGTCACCAAGTAGTATCACGTATAGCGGAAATAATAGAACACACATGATAAGAATACCCGATGAAGGCAGATTTGAATTGAGGTTAATGGATGGTTCTGCAAACCCATATTTGTTACAAGCTGGGATACTTGCTGCAGGAAAAGATGGGATGGATAAAAAAAAAGACCCTGGTAAACCATTATTGATCAACATGTATACAGATTACAAAGATTATCCTCATCTAAAAAAACTGCCATCTGATTTAGAAAGCGCCCTGGAAAAGCTCGAAGAAAGTCAAGAACTAAATGAGGCGTTTGATGAAAAAGTAATTAATAGTTACATAAAATTAAAAAATAATGAAATAAATAACTTTAACTCCAAAGAAATTTTCTCAAAGGAAAAACCAATTACAGATTGGGAAAAATTAAATACCTTGGATTGTTAATTATTTAATCACCCATTAAATGATGGGAGATCGTTCTGTTCTGATTTTCTAATCGATGTTCGAACAAATAAAGTCCTTGCCAGGTTCCTAGGATTGGTTTTTTGTTTTTAACACTTAATGTAAGTTGGGTATTGGTCAACATTGTTTTTAAGTGAGCAGGCATATCATCAATGCCTTCGGTAGTATGTTTATAAAAATCATTATTCATTGGAACTAATTTATCGAAAAAATTTTTAATATCGTAAAGAACATCTGGATCAGCGTTTTCTTGAATAGTGAGTGACGCGCTAGTATGTAAAATATTTAGGTTTAATATTCCGCTATGTATTTTTTGTTTTTTTACCCAATCAATAGTTTCCTTTGTAAAATCATACAGACCTTGGCCTTTAGTTTTAACGATCAATTCATAAAAAATCTGCATATTACTGGTTTTTCTCGGTCTTGAAATCCTGATTATATACTGCTCGAGGCTTCTTCCTTAATCCAAAAGGTCCTGGAATAAAAATCGTAAGTGGTTTCGTTCCTGTTTTTAAATCCACTCTATGAAGATTGTCAGCAGAGCGAAAACCAATATAACCTGGCGGCCTCCAGTGTCTTCCATCACTTAAGGTTTCCCAGTAACCATCTCTTAACACAATTGTAATATAAGGACACATATGGTTATGAACTCCGTCCCCGTGATCGTTATCCAGCATTTCATGAATTATAATATTAAAAGGAAACCACTTAGGTCTTTTTTTAAATAATACATAATATCGATTCATCCATGGTTTTGCTTTATAAAATTCAGGATGAGCAGGTCCGCGGTCCAGTAATAACTTTTTCCTTCCAAGCTTTTCTAATAATATTAAAAACATTAAATTAATTTACATTTAAGGATATATATTTAAAGAAATATATTTTTTAATTGGAGATAAATAATGATTTATTGGTTAAAACATATAGATGATTGTTACTTATTATAGGCTCAGATAATTGAGAGTTGCTGAGTTTAGACACCTTTTCAACTTTACCTGTGCTAACAGAGCAGATTATTAAATAACCAAGATTAGTTGTTATATATACTTTATCTGAGGCAATTAAAAAACCTTGCATAAATAATTTCTTTCTTTGTTTTGCTTTAAATTTATCAAGAATATAATTTGACCTGATAATTTTTCCTTCAATACTATCAATCACTATCAAGTAACCTTCTTGCGATATAGTAAATAACAAATTATCTATTAAAATAGGCCTTAAGTTTGAATTAATATTTAGTATCCAATTTAATATTCCAGAATCTAAGTTTAGAGAATATAATTTCGAAAAATTATTTGAAAAAAATATATTTTTTTTAAACAAAACAATATCTGAGGTTTCTAAAAAATTTGTTTCGTGCTGAATTAAGGTGTTTTGAGTTGGTATAAACCAATTTAATTCACCATTATTTATATTTACTTTTGCAATATCACCCGCTGTATTTGAAAATAAAACTGAACTAGGGGTTACAATAATTGAAAGTTTTTTATTTGTTTTTATAAATGTGGAAGGTGTTTCAAATTTCCATATTCGCTTTCCGTCAGTTGTAGAAAAACAATTAATCATATTGTTGCTATCAACTGCATATATTTTGCCCTTGTAGACTTTTATTTGAGAATTGAACAACGCATCATGTCGTTTAACCCAAATAATTTTACCAGTGTCTACATCTATTGCGTAGTATTTTCCTAAATTATCTATTGCATACAGTTTATCTTTGGAGAGAGCTAGGGAAATACTTTCAATTTTCTTTTTCTCTTTTTTGCTATAAATATTTCTATTCCACTGTACTTTTTTCCTATTAACAAATTTTACAATTGAACCTTTCTCACCAATAGTAATAAAATAATTTTCTTCTATAATTAATGGATTCTCTTTGACTGTACTAGGTGGAATTTTATTAAATTTATATTTAGAAAATTTGTTAATTTTGCCACCAAACCTTAAATGAGAAATAAGATTTGAATAATTTAATCCAGGCATTATCCATTTTTTATTTGTTTTTGCTTTAGAATTAATATTAATTGTTAGTTCAGGATTAAGTTCTTTTTCAAACTTATTTTGATCATCAGATAATTTTATAAGTACAGTATTAGCAGCTTTTTGTTTTGGTTTATCTATCCATATACCAGTTTTGTTATCAAAAGAACATTCGAAAAAAATAATCGATAAAGAAAATAATAAAATAGATCTAAAAACTTTACTCACCATAGTTTTTCAGAATTCTTTGTTGAGCTTGGTTAAAAATATTCTCATTAGTTTTTTGGGATGTCAAAATTTGAGAATAAAAATCTTTAGCTTTTTGTCTTTCTCCTTTAAATAAAAAATAATCTCCAAGTAATAACAGAGAATGAGGTTTCCAGAAGCTTTCAGAATTAATTACTGGTTTTAAAATCTCTATCATTATATTTTCCGGTTGAAAATCGGCGTTAATAAGTCCTTTTTTATAAATCACTAAATTTTTAATTTCTCTTTCCAAATTGACGTTATTAAGAATCTGATCAAATAAATGGTTTATTTCTTCATTTGAATTTAAAATTTTATTATCTATTAAAAAAAAAAGTGCCAAGGGAGCATATGTTGAATCGTGACTATTAATTATTTCTTTAAATTCTTTTGAGTAATATGCTTCTTCTTTTAAATTATAATTTATAGATGCTTTTATAAATTTATTAGCAATTTCAGCTTTTTGCTTTTTAACAATATCTAAATAAAAAAAAGTTGAGAAAATAGTTAACAATATTAAGCCCATTAAAAAATAAATTTTTTTTTTATGTTTAATAAAAAAATTTTTTATTTCTTCCTTTCTGGTATTTTTTGCGATTATAGCTAAATCTTCATCCATAAAGTTTTAAAAGATCAATATATATTTTTTCTACTTGGAAAGTTTCTGTTTATAACATCGCGTCTAAATCTTAAAACACTTTCATTTATTATTTTTTTTATATTAGAATATTTTCTTACAAATCTTGGTGTAAAATTACTCAATCCCAACAAATCATCAGTGACTAAAATTTGACCATCACAATGTTTGGATGCACCTATGCCGATAATGGGAACAGGGATAGATTTTGATATGATTTTAGCTAAACTCTCTTCAACGCATTCTATCACAATTGCAAACACTCCAGCATTGGATAATAATATTGCATCTTCAATAATTCTTTTTCTTTCAACTGAACTTCTTCCTTTAAATTTGAATTTTCCCCTTTCAGATTGTGGCAGTAAACCTATATGACCCATAACAGGAATATTTTTATTAATTAAATATTTAATGATATTTATAATTTTTTTCCCTCCCTCTAGTTTTAAAGCATCACACTTAGTTGATTTGATTATTTTTTTTGCATTTTTGTATGCTTCTTTCTTATTTCTATACGTTTGATATGGCATATCGATAACTAATACACTTTTGGAAATACCTTTTTTTACACTCTTTGCATGATTAATTATCATATCAAGAGTAACTTCTCTTGTGGATTCCATTCCATATAAAACCATACCTAGAGAATCTCCGACCAAAACTATATCGCAATACTTATCTAATATTTCTGCAATCGTTTTTGAATATGCTGTAAGACAAACAATTGGATTTTTATTCTTTCTTTTAAAAATTTCTCTGATTTTTCTATTTTTCATTATTTATAATGAATTTTTTCATTACTTTGTGGATTTTTTTGGTTCAAGATTTTTAATTTTTTCAGCAATAATACTTTTATTATTACATAACTTTGAACAAATTAATGAAAACTTTTCATTTAATTCTTTTGCTTTTGAAAAATTTGATCTTTCTAATTGTAGTTCAATTAACATAAAGAGAGCTTCTTCATTTTTTGGATTCAATAGCAAAGTAGTATTCAAATTTTTTTCTGTTTCATTTTTATTATCTTCCTCTTTATATATTTTTGCTAAATACAAATATGATAAATAATCTTTTGGATTAAATACTAAAAATTTTTGAAACAAAAATTTTGACTGATTATAATCTTTTTTTTCAAAATATATTTTTGCATCATCAAAAACATTTTGATTAGTGGCGATAGAGTTGTTTGGTAAAAATAAAAAAATAATAATTATTTGTAAAACAAACAGTCTAATCATTTATAACCTTTAAATTCCTACAGAAAATATAAATTTCCTTAGATTCTTTTCGACTTGATTTTGGTTTAAAAATCAATACCTCTTTAAATATTTCTTTTGCTCGCAGCTGAATCTCTTTAAAAATAGCACCCATGAAAATTTTCGATACAAAATATGCATTGGTCTTTAAAATTTTTCTTGAAAATTCTAGTGCATTTAAACATAAATTACCAGTTCTTAAAGAATCAAGCTCTTTATTACCCGTGGTATTAGATGCCATGTCAGAAACTACTGTATCTATTTTTGTATTAAAAAATTTCATAATTTTGTTTTGGGTTTCCAATTCAGTAAAATCTCCCTTTAAAAATATGGTATTGCTGATTGGTAGCATTTCTTTTATATCTACGGATAAAATTTTTCCATTTTTAATTTTTTTGGAAGCAACTTGTGACCAACTTCCTGGCACAGATCCTAAATCAAGAAGCGACCTAGATTTAGATAAAAAATGAAACCTTTGATCAATTTCAATTAATTTAAATGCTGATCTAGATCTATAACCCTGGTCCTTAGACTCTCTTACATAAATATCTCTATTTTGTTTATTTATCCAATTTTTAGAAATTTTATTTTTTTTCAACTAAACAATACCGTATCTAAGACTTTTGAGAATTTTATTTCCCTGCGTGGTTTCAATTGGAATCTTTATATCTTTATTTACCCTCATGTCCTTGTTATTGTTCCAAATGCCAGCAGCAAGATGCATAATGCCAATTTTTGTATTTGGTAGATAAGGTTCTACAAAACTTTTTGATTCTTGATCGTATTTCGGTAGCACATTGCTTGCTATCCAGTTGCATGATAATGGTAAAAATTCCGCTTTAACATCATCTACATAGACACTTATATTCATCGCCAGTCCCTCCGATCCAAAAATACTTCCGGCCTTTAAAGTTTTTTTTAAATTTTCCTGCCAAATTTTCCAACATCCAGAATCTTTTTCCAAAGAAAAAACTCCAATATTCAAGTGAGGAGCAAAAGCAATTTTCCGAGCAATATTTTCTGAAAAGCCAGATTTTTTGGCATGCTTATAGTTTTGAGACTTTATTGCAGCTAGACTTCCCAAAATCCACTTTACTCTTGTTAAAACTTTATATCCTGCTCCAATTGTTTGGGTAATGCCAATTTTTCCATTTTCACAAGCCTTAAAATAGATATCAACGCACTCCCAAGTATTCACCCAGGCATCGCAATCTATCCATAAATATTTTTTAAAGTCAGGAAAATAGTCAGGTAAAAAAGCTCTAGAGACTTGGCTTTTTAACCATTCTTTGCCCAAAACTTTAAATTTTGGAACTTCAATGTCCCAATTTGCTTTTTTGATTATTTCAACTTTGTTATTTAAATTCTGAATTTGGTCATCCCTTAAACCTGCATCAAGTACACAGATAGCGATATTTTTACTTTGTTCAAATTGTTTTATTGAGGAAATTAGTTCAAGTAACAAATCAAAATAATTGGAATCTGCAAGAGTTACAATTGCTTGCGATTTCATTCTTAAAGAATGTCCTCTGTTTCGTCAATATGTTCGGCTTGTTTTAAAATCTTCTCTTTGTTCTTAATTTTTCGAAAATGAAGATAACTAATAGGAATTGTACAAAGATAAACTGCTCCTGTAATAAAAAGAACCTCGAAAGTATAAACAAATACTAATCCAAAATATAAACCAATACCAAACAACAAAAAAATTGTGGTACTTCTTGGAATTGCTATACGTTTAAAAGAATAAGTGGGGAGTTTGCTAATCATTAAAATTGAAGTAATAATAAAAGTTGTTGAAACAACTAATAGTCTATATTGATCAAAGTTATATATTTCTAATTTATACAAAACTAAAGGCAACATCACCAAACCAGCTCCTCCAGGAGAAGGAACTCCTTCAAAAAAATTTTGTTTCCACAATAATTCATCATCATAAGTCATAATATTAAATCGCGCCAACCTTAATGCGCAGCAAACAACATAAACTAGGACAATTAACCATCCTAATTTTCCAAGTTCATTCAACGTCCAAAAATACATTATAAAAGCAGGAGCTACACCAAAGCTTACAACATCGGTTAATGAATCTAGCTCTTTACCAACTTTTGATGTACCTTTAATTAATCTTGCAATTCTACCGTCTAAAGTATCAAGTATACCAGCAATTAGTAAGGCGATAATTGATAAACCGTAATTTTGATCCAAAGCAAATTTTATTGAACTTAAACCTATACAAACACCAATGATAGTTAATGTATTTGGTAAAATTGCTCTAGGATTTTTATTAGAAACAATCTCAAAACTTTTTTTATTTTCATTCATATAATTTATTTCTTAGCAATTAATGTTTCTCCTGCAATTGTGGTCTGATTTTGCTTTACTAAATTTTTATAATTATTAAAATAAATATCAACTCTGCTACCAAATCTTATCATGCCAATTTTTTCACCCTGTTGTAGCGTTTGAGATTTGCTACATTCACAGACTATTCTTCTAGCAATTAAACCAGCTATTTGAACAACTATAATTTCATCTCCACTGTTGGTTTTAAATTTAATTAAATTTCTTTCATTATCTTCGCTTGCTTTATCAAGCGTGGCATTTAAAAATTTTCCAGGAACATAAAACATATCTTCTATCGTTGCAAGTAAAGGTGATCTGTTAACATGGCATTTGAAAACACTCATAAAAATACTAACGCGAGTAAATTTTTTGTTTTCCAAAGAAAATTCTTTTGGTCCATTAGTTTCAACTATTTGAGTAATTAATCCATCGGCAGGACTTACTAAATAGTCTTGGTCATCAATTGAAACTCTATCTGGATCTCTAAAAAAATAATAAATCCAAATGGTAATTAACAATCCTATAAAGCCTAAGAATTTTGAAATTAATAATAAAATGAAGGTAACTAAAACAGAAATGGCAATGAATTTGTAGCCTTCATTGTGAATTTTCTGAAATATTGCGTCAAATATTTGGGTTCCAACTTTCATATTACTCTAATTGATAATTTTACGTTAATATGTATAAAAACCAATTAATTTCAATTGTTAAGATTGATTAAATTAAATGAGCAAAATTAAAGTAAATAATCCGATTGTAGAGCTAAATGGTGATGAGATGACCAGGATTATTTGGGATTTTATTAAAAAAAAACTTATTTTACCTTACTTAGATTTAAAAATTGAAAGCTACGATTTAAGTATTCAAAATAGAGACAAAACTGCAGATAAAGTAACTATAGATAGTGCCAACGCCATAAAAAAAATTGGTGTAGGAATTAAGTGTGCAACAATTACTCCTGATGAAGCACGAGTAAAAGAATTTAATTTAAAAAAAATGTGGCGCTCACCAAATGGAACTATCAGAAACATTATTGGGGGAACTGTGTTTAGAGAACCAATAATTTGTAAAAATATTCCAAAACTTGTTCCATCTTGGACTGATCCACTAATTATTGGAAGGCATGCTTTTGGAGATCAATATAGAGCAACAGATTTTTTAGTTCCAGGAAAGGGAAAATTAGAAATTAAATGGACCTCTGAAGATAAAAAAGATGAAAAAAAATATGAAGTCTTTAACTTTCCTGGTCCAGGAATAGCTTTATCGATGTATAACTTAGATAAATCTATTGAGGGCTTTGCAAGATCTTGTTTTAATTATGGTTTAATAAAAAAATGGCCAGTTTACTTCTCTACTAAAAATACAATTTTAAAAACTTATGATGGAAGATTTAAAGATATTTTTGAAAGTATTTTTGAAAAAGAATTTAAGAATGATTTTGATAAACTAAATATAACTTATGAACATAGACTAATTGATGATATGGTTGCATGTGCTATGAAATGGAATGGAAATTATATATGGGCCTGTAAAAATTATGATGGTGATGTTCAATCTGATACTATTGCTCAGGGATATGGTTCCTTAGGATTAATGACAAGTGTACTATTAACCTCGGATGGAAGAACAATAGAGTCAGAGGCTGCCCACGGGACAGTAACTAAACATTATCGAATGCATCAGCAAGGAAAGCAGACCTCAACCAACCCTATTGCATCAATATTTGCTTGGTCAAGAGGATTGGCTCATCGTGGAAAATTAGATTCAAACAAAAAATTAATTGACTTTAGCAACACTTTAGAAAAAGTTTGTATAGAAACCGTTGAAAGTGGTTCTATGACTAAAGATCTTGCAATACTTATTGGATCTTCTGCTAAATATCTAACAACTAATCAGTTTTTAGACACAATAGATAAATCTCTTAAAAATAAATTAAATTAATTTTTTCAGAATTTCTTTATAGGAATCTTCAATCTTTTCTATTTTCTCTCCTCCTGCCTGGGCAAAATCATTTCTTCCGCCGCCTCCTTTTCCACCTAATACAGAAGATCCAATTTTAACTAGCTCTACAGCGCTAAATTTTTTGGAGAGTTCTTTTGTAACTCCGATTGCAATTCCTAATTTTTGTTCGTGTACTGCGTAAGCAATTATAATTCCTTCTTTAAGGTCTTTTTTTCCTTGATCAATTATTGATCTAAGTTCTTTTGTGGGAAATCCTTGTATTTTCTGAAATCTAATTTTAATTTTATTAACAATTTCATCTTTAACCTGATTTTTGTTTCGATCTTTTAAAATGCTATCTATTAATAATTTTTCATACTGATTTTTTAATTTATTTAAATCTTGTTCATCTTGATTGATTTCTCCTCCAAGAGATTTAATTTGATTTTTAATTTGATTAATATTTTCTTGTAATTTTTTGTCTTTGTTTTCTTGATCAATTTTTTTTGAGTTTAAATAATCAGTTAATTGTGAAGCTCTCAAAGCCTCTACTCTTCTTACTCCAGCAGCAATTGCTGACTGGCTTACTATTTTAAAATTACCTATTTCAGATGTATTTCTAACGTGAGTTCCACCACATAATTCTGTTGAAAAATATGTGTCTTTATCATTACCCATTGATAATACTCTTACTTCGTCACCATATTTTTCTCCAAATAAAGCTAAGGCTCCATTTGCAACTGCCTCTTTGGGTGTCATTAATCTGGTACGAACATCTCCTTTAGATTCAACCATTGAATTAACATAGTTTTCAATTTTATTTACTTCGTCTTTTGAAATTGGTTTCATATGGCTAAAATCAAATCGAAGTCTATCCGATCCTACAAATGAACCTTTTTGGGTTACGTGTTTTCCTAATACTCTTCTTAATGCTTCATTTAATAAGTGTGTTGCCGAATGATATGCTCTGATACTTGATCTTCTTTCTGTGTCTATTTTTAAATCTAAAGTATCTCCTTTAGATATTGATCCTTTAATTAGTTTACCAATATGAATATGGAGATCTCCTAATTTTTTTTGAGTATCTGTTACTTCAAACTGACTTTTTGAGCCAAAAAGAAAACCTGTGTCTCCTATTTGACCTCCTGACTCTCCATAAAAAGGGGTTTGGTTGGTAATTATTATTCCTTCTTTGTCTTCATTTAAAATTTCAATTTCTTTTCCATCATGAATAATAGAAAGAACCACGCCTTGTGAATTATCAGTTTCATATCCCAAAAAATCTGTAGGTCCCAATTTTTCTCTAATATTAAACCAGATATGTTCAACGGCACTGTCCCCTGAGCCTTTCCAATTTTTTTTAGCATCCTCTCTTCTCTTGGTCATTAATTGATCAAATGCCTCGGTGTCAACTTTTATAGATTTGTGTCTTAGAACATCTTGGGTAAGATCTAATGGAAATCCATAAGTGTCATATAATTTAAAAGCAACATCGCCTGGAAATACGTCTTTAACTTTTTTTGTTTCCTCCTCAAGAATATTCATACCTCTTTCAAGAAGTACTAAAAATTTTTCTTCTTCCATTTTTAAAGTTTCAGAAATAAGTGCCTCTGCTCTTAATAATTCAGGATAACTTGAAGACATCTCGTTAATTAAAGTTTTTAAAATTTTATAAAAAATTGGTTCTTTAGAACCTAATAAATGAGAATGTCTCATACCTCTTCTCATAATCCTTCTTAAAACATACCCTCTTCCCTCATTAGAAGGTAAAACTCCTTCTGCAATTAGAAAAGAACTTGCTCTTAAATGATCAGAAATAACTCTAAAACTTGCTATATTTTCTTTATCTGTTTTTATTTTTAAAATTTCAGAAGTTGAACTTATTAATTTTTTAAAATGGTCTGTTTGATAATTATCATGTGTACCTTGTAATAAAGCGGAAATTCTTTCTAATCCCATACCAGTATCTACTGATGGTTTAGGTAAATTAATTCTTCTTTTCTTAGATATTTGTTCAAATTGCATGAAAACCAAATTCCATATTTCAATAAATCTATCTCCATCTTGATTAGTGCTTCCAGGAGGTCCTCCTTTTAAATGGTTCCCATGATCATAAAAAATTTCTGAACAAGGTCCGCAAGGCCCTGTTTCTCCCATAGACCAAAAATTATCAGATGTAGAAATTTTAATAATTCTGTCCTGACTTAAACCAGAAATTTTTTTCCACAAATTAAAGGCATCATTATCTTCATTAAATACAGTCACATATAATCTATCTTTTTTAAGACCAAATTCTTTTGTAATTAAATTCCACGCTAAACTTATTGCTTTATCTTTAAAATAATCACCAAATGAGAAGTTTCCTAACATTTCAAAAAATGTATGGTGTATTGGTGTATATCCAACATTTTCTAGATCGTTGTGTTTTCCACCAGCTCTTACACATTTTTGTGAAGTGGTTGCTCTTAAATATTCTCTTTTTTCTAAACCCGTAAATACATTTTTAAACTGAACCATTCCTGAATTAGCAAACATTAAGGTTGGATCGTTATTTGGAACCAAATTACTAGACTCTACTATTTTATGGTCATTTTTTTTAAAATAATTTAAAAAAGTATTTCTTATGTCATTTAGTGATTTGTTAGCCATATTTCTAAAATACAGCTTTTTTATTTGATGTCTAGATAACCGTGAACAAAAGAAAGGTGTTTAATAAAACACCTTTCTTTGTTTTAGATGACTATTTTATTAATTTTTTTTATTATTTTCCTTTTCAGTTTCGGCGGTCTTTTCTATAGGGTTGCCTTCTATTTTTTTTGCAATAACTTCTGCTTTTGTTCTAATCGCCATTTCAATTTCTGCTGCCACTTTAGGATTTTGTTCTAAATAGATCTTAGCATTTTCTCTGCCTTGGCCAATTTTTTCACCTTTATAGGCATACCAAGCACCTGCCTTCTCTACGATATCCGCTTTTGATCCTAGATCAATTAACTCTCCAGTTTTACTGATTCCTTTTCCATACATTAAATCAAATTCTACTACTTTGAATGGAGGTGATACTTTGTTTTTTACTACCTTTACCCTCGTTGAATTTCCAATTATTTGATCTTTGTCTTTTATTGCTCCAATCCTTCGAATATCTATTCTGACAGATGCATAAAATTTCAATGCATTTCCACCAGATGTGGTTTCTGGATTACCAAACATAATGCCAATTTTCATTCTTATTTGATTTATAAAAATTACCATTGTATTAGTTTTCGAAATGGAACTTGTAAGTTTTCTCAATGCTTGGCTCATTAACCTTGATTGTAAACCAACATGATGATCACCCATCTCACCCTCGATTTCAGCTCGTGGCGTTAATGCAGCAACTGAGTCAATAACCAAAACAGAAATAGATCCCGATTTGATTAAGGTATCTGCTATTTCTAAAGCTTGTTCTCCAGTATCTGGCTGGGAAATTAAAAGTTCATCAGTTTTAACTCCTAGTTTCTTTGCATATATTGGATCAAGTGCGTGTTCTGCATCAATAAATCCACAAATTCCTCCTGATTTTTGGGCTTCAGCAACAACCTGTAATGCTAAAGTGGTTTTTCCTGATGCCTCAGGTCCATAAATTTCTGTTACTCTTCCTTTTGGCAGACCTCCTATTCCTAGAGCCAGATCTAAACTGAGTGATCCTGTAGATATTGATTCAATATCCATAACAGTTTGTTGACCCAGCTTCATTACCGAACCTTTGCCAAAAGTATCATCAATCTGGCTGATGGCTGCTTCTAAAGCCTTATTTTTCTCTTTGTTCTCTAATTCTTGATTTTCGCTTAAAATATAACAATTTATAACTATTGATTAAAAGAACAAAATGTGTACATTTAATTTAGTGATTCGTACAACAAATATTGAAAAAAAAGGGTAAAGAAAGAAAGAATGATAAAAAATAACTTAAAAATCGTTAAATCAAGCAAAAATCAAGAATTAGAGAACAAAGAAAAGAATAAGGCTTTAGAAGC
>JYMV01019424.1_pt1 | contig 13932 bp, 13 predicted proteins | sample 338911 | NCBI WGS metagenome assembly JYMV01 (sample SAMN03354496, study PRJNA234377) | hydrothermal vent metagenome | biome: Deep sea; feature: Hydrothermal plumes at the Eastern Lau Spreading Center, Western Pacific Ocean; material: Seawater | place: Tonga | collected 2009 | depth 2000 m m
CCAATTGTTATTAAGTTCGTCACCGCAATATAATAACCACGGTGATGTTGCCGGGTGTGTCAGTATCGGTCAGGATGTTACTGCGTTGAATAGCGCCCGTCTTGAGCACGAGAATATAGCAGCGGAGTTAATGGCGTTCAAAGATACCGCGAATGCGCCTATATTTGGTATTGATACTGCGGGTTTGGTGAACGAATGGAACCAGACAGCAGAGCGTATTACCGGTTATAGTAAATCAGAAGTCATGGGTCGGCATCTGGTTGATAACTTTATCACCAGCGATTATAAAGTGTCTGTTGAAGGTGTTTTGGACGAGGCCTTAAAAGGCAAGCAGACGACGAACTATGAGTTTCCTTTGTATACCAAAACCGGCGCCCGGGTCGATGTGTTATTAAACTCCACGACACGTCGGGATACGCAAGGCCGGATTGTCGGTGTCGTTGGTATCGGTCAGGATGTCACGGCACTGTATCGTACCCGAAAAGAGTTTGAAGGGAAATTAGAATCAGCAGCAAATCACGATGTCTTGACCGGTCTGCCGAATCGGCGTTATTTTTATGAGTATCTTCAGAAACAATTAACAGCGCACCAAGGCACTGCTGAAATAGGCACCTTGTTGTTCTTAGACCTGGACCGATTTAAGTTAGTGAACGATAGCTTAGGGCACAATGTCGGCGATAAACTGTTAAAAATAGTTGCTCAGCGGTTGCTGGCAATCGTCAGAGCAGGTGATTTGGTGTGTCGTCTGGGGGGTGATGAATTTGTGGTTTTGTTGTCTTTAGAATCGATCCCATCCCTCGCGCACAGGCAGCCGAGCAAGCTAAAAAGATAGCAACTAAGATTACCGGCGTGCTCAGCCAGCCGATTCATATTGAAGAACATATTTTAAGTGCTTATAGCAGCATTGGAGTCTATTGTTTTATCAGGAGCGACAGTATTGATGAGATTATCATGCGGGCTGATAATGCGATGTATTTGGCTAAAGGCGATGTGAGTAGCCATATCGCTTTTTATACCGATGCAGTACATCAAGACTTGGTGCATCAAATGCAGGTGCTGGAAGGGATTAGTGAGGCGCTGGTAGGCGATCAATTTGTTATGGACTATCAGCCGCAATTCAATCACCATCGGGAGCTGATGGGTGTTGAGGCGCTGATTCGTTGGCAACATCCCCAATTGGGGATGTTAGCCCCGGATCAGTTTATTGCGTTGGCAGAAAGACATCACCGTATTAATGAGATCGGGGCGTGGGTGATTGGATCGGTTTTTAGTCAAGTGGCGCAATGGCGTCAAGCAGGGGTCAGCTTACCCAAGGTAGCGATTAATATCAGCCCAATGCAATTGTTAGATGAGAATTTCATTGGAGTTGTTGACCGGTTAGCGCAGCAATACCGTATTAACCCTGAAGGGATTGTTTTTGAGATTACTGAAAGTGCAGATATTGAGCACTTTGAGTTCATCAAAAAGATTTTAACGTCATTACAATCCCGGGGCTACCGTTTTTCATTAGATGACTTTGGAACAGGCTATGCGTCGATGACACATTTTAAGCGGCTGCCGTTTAGTCAGGTTAAGATTGATCAGAGTTTTATCGCTGATATTGTTGATAATGAAGACAGCTTAGCGATTGTTGAGGTGGTGTTAGCGATGGCCAGATCACTGAAATTAGAGGTGATTGCTGAAGGTGTGGAAACACAATCGCAATTAGATATTTTAAATCGACTGGGGTGTACGGGCTATCAAGGATATTTGTTTTCAAAACCGTTGGTAGCCGATAGGCTAAAGACTTTGTTGAGCCATGATTAGCGCGCCTCACAAAGATGTTGGGGTGTTGTTATTTGAAATAGATTGTCAATGACAAGGAGAAACTGCATGAAAAATAAATTATTATGCCAGCTTAGAACCTTGATATGGTTGATTTTGGCGATGGTTTTAAATGTCAATCATGTGGTTTTCGCTGAAACTAAATCAGCAGAACAATTAGTGGCAGCACTGCAATCGGGAGGGCATCTTATCTATATGCGACATTCGATTACGCGTCATGATCAGAAAGATCAGCTCTCTGAGGCGCTAGGCGATTGCAGTAAACAGCGCAATTTGTCTGCACAGGGGCGGGATTTGGCCATTATGATTGCTAACAAAATAACCCAGTTAGCTATACCGATAGGACCGGTTTATTCGAGCCCGTATTGCCGTACCAAAGAGACCGCACAACTGACTTTTAAGCAGTTTATTGTGGTTCCAGGTTTAGCTTTTTCACTCCGTAAAGACGAGTACGAGTCAAAACAACTTGCAGAACAACTGCACGCGATGATGCTTGAAACAACGTTAACTTCTGACAATACCGTATTTGTAGGGCATACCTCTAATCTTAGGGATGGCTTAGGCGTTTGGCCAAAGCCTGAAGGGGTTTTGGTTATTTTTAAGAAAACAGAGCAGGGTATTAATTATCTTGGCATGATTACGCCTTCTGAATGGGCTGACTTACCATAGCCTTAACGCACGGCTTTCTCAGTCAGTGGCGATAATTAATACAGCGGCAATGTCATCTCCGGCGCCGAATAAAAAAGACCTCTGGCGCCGGGCGTAGGGTCTTTTTGATACTGATGCGTTTAAGAGCATAGCTTAGCGGATTAAGGGTTGTAAACCAGTTAGAAATACAACTGAATTCAAGCGCGCCGGCACTATGGCCGGGGTAGGCGATAATCGATAAGCAGCCATCGATAGCGAGTAAGTTAACAGCCGATTGAATCGCTATAAGCGTACTCTCTGCCAGTGTGGTCATAGTTTTATCACCGCCGGGCAAATAGCCTAAATTAAACATAATGGCTTTAATGTTAAGGCTATCGTTTTCAGCAATGTGTTGGCTTAGGTATTGGTGATCGCTGAGGCAATAGCGCACGGGGATATGGCTTAAGCCCCGTGTTGCTAAGTGACTCTTTGTGGCGGTTAATGCTTTTTTTTGTAAGTCAAAGACGTAGACGTGTCCATGGCGGCCAACATTATTGGCCAGAAAAGCGGTATCGTAGCCATTACCTGCCGTTGCATCAATAGCGCTATCACCGGGTCTTAAATAAGGCGCAATGAGTTGTTGAGTTTGATCAACCAGTGAAATGCGAGTCATAAAAACGATTAATATTGGCTAGAGCAGGAATGCTGGCTGATGGTGTTGTCAGGTGTTTATAAAACAGCAGGCTATACCAAGGGATTTCCAGACAACCTTTGGCACCAAAACCATTAAAAATAAACAGGCGGCGGTGTTGCGGGTGGCGGCCTATAAAGGGTTGTTTATCACGGGTACAGGGACGAATTTGAGCGCGATGTGCGACCAGTTCAGCGCTTCCAAGACGGGGGTTTATTTTTTCGAGTGCACGGATAAGACTGTTTTTCCCGGCAACTGTTGGCCGACAATCAATGTTTTTAGTATCAAATGTTGCACCGATTTTAAATGTTAATTTGGGTTCAGGGATCAACCAAGAGCCATAACTGATAATTGCTTTCGGTAAGGCAGTAGTGCTTTGTAAGGTTAGAATTTCGCCTTTAGCCGGCTGAAAAGGCAACCAAGAAAACCAGGGGTTTTGGGCGCCATGATAGCCCTCGCAGAAAATAATATTTTGAGCAGAAATATTTCGCCATTGGATGGAATCATTCTTAACGATCAGATCACTGTAGTGTAACTGGGTTTTTTGATAGCTGTTATGGCTAATAAAGAATTGCTGTAATTGCGCTAATAACTGTGCGGTTAAGACATGACCGGTTTGGCGTTGTTCAATAGCGCCAAAAGGACAGGTAAAGTCCGCTATTTGCGTGTTAGCTTGAGTACCGTGATTAAAAAAAGGCTGGTAGGCCGGGTCGCTTTTTCGTTTATGGAAGGCTTCTTTTTCCTCTGCGTTTTTAAAAAAACGAAGTAGTTTTTTCTCGAGAAAGAAGGGCGTATTAAATGTTGATTCCAGAGTTTGGTATAATTGTTTGGCTTGGTTCAGACAGACTTCAGCATTTGGGTTTTTGACAAACCGCATGCCGGTGACGGGGTTAATGAGTCCGCCGGCAATGCGCGAGGCATTTTCACCAGCAGGATCAATAATGACAATGCGGCGATCAGCTTGTATGAGCCGGTAGCCTAACAGGCTGCCCGCTAAACCCTGACCGATGATCAGGTGGTCAACGTTCACACCATCATTATTTAGCGATTAAGGCTGTGCTATGGAAGCGAATACCTTGCCAGCCATAAGCCATAAAATTGCGAATATTTTGGTGGCCGCACCCCTCGGGTTCCTCTAAGACATCTTGCCAGTAGAATTTGCCAAATAGGGCCAGAGTTTGTTGTTCTGATAATTGATGAATTTGGGCAAAAGCAAATATTTTACAAGACCCTTCATTAGTGCCGGCAGCATTAATAAGCGTGTTAGGCGCAGAGCCGTTACTAAATTCAACGGGGCTATAGCGGTAATACTGGTCAATGATGGTCATGGTCTCATCAAAACTCACCGCAGTAGCGGTGAGTTGACTGAAAAATTGTTCTAAAGTCATGGGTTAATTAGCATCAAAAAAAGGGCAGCAATGAGGCGTTAGTCTTCATCAGTCTTAACATCAAATTCTATTTTCCAGCGATCATTCTTGTCCGTGCTGGAGATAGCCATTAATTCGAGAGTACCCAGATCGGTAACCGCTGCACAGAGATGCACAGGAATAATTTCTCCCACAGTATGTTTTTCTGCGGATAAAGTGATTTCAATTTCATAGAGTTCTTCGAGTTCTTCATCGCTCCAGAAATCTAGGCGTGTACCGACACTGTCTTCGCGGCGTGTGTTGGAACTGTAGAAACGAAAACGGACCGGTTCACCAACAACCAAACCAAATTCATCATCGGGAACAATTTCTTCAGTTCCTTCTTCCATGCCAAAAGGAGCGATACAGAGCGCCTCAACTTCAGGCGGCATGCCCGGTACGGCTGGCATAGCGCTTTCAACACCGACATAATAAGAGGCTGCAGTGCCACCACGAATTCTAATGCCACTGTGTTCGCGCATATAGCTAAAAAAAGCAGCACCGCGGGCCACGCCTGCATCAAGCTCCATACCTGTTAAGGTGCGTGCCTCAGGAGACTGCTCTGCAGTGAGCCAGCTGTTAATAACCGTCATGATACGGTCGATAAGAAGATCGGCTTTTAAAACACCTCCGTTGAAAAGAACAGCAGTAGGATGTAAGAAACTGTGTTCTGTAGAAACGGTAAATCCAGGCAAGTCGGTAGTTGCACGCTGCTGTTTTCTTAAGAAAGCCGCCAAGTGACGGGTAATGGCGGCATCTTGGGCGTAGGGAAGGCCTGTTGTGCGAAGACCGCCTTTCGGGCGTGCAAGGGGTGTGTCGCTAACCGCGACTTGAGGGAGAAAGCCTTCAACGAGTACTTGATTTAATTCATCCCGAGTCAGTTCAGTTTTAAGTGCGCCCCCGATAAGAGATGAACCGCGGTTAGAGACAACGATAGAGACTTCAGTGAGATTTTGATTAGAAAAAAGATTTTCTTTGGCGTCACGGCAACTGTGGGTAAGGGCTTGTACTTGCCAAGGGGCTAAGCGGTCACCTTCTTTTTCTAGTTTGGCTTTCATCGTATAAGCCAAGGCAAGATCCATGTTGTCACCGCCTAGGAGGATGTGGTCACCAACAGCAATCCGTGTTAATTCTAAATTACCGTCATTATCAGTGACCGCAATGAGTGAGAGATCAGTGGTACCACCACCGACATCAACAACCAAGATAATGTCGCCGACAGAGACTTGATCTCGCCAACCGCCTTTACTTTTTTCAATCCAACTGTAAAAAGCAGCTTGGGGTTCTTCAAGTAAAACGGCTTGCTCCAGTCCAATGGTTTGCGCGGCTTCAATGGTTAATTCCCGTGCAGCAGGATCAAAAGAGGCGGGAACGGTAATAGTGAGATCTTGTTGGTTGAGCGGGTTACCGGGAAATTGGTGATCCCAGGCGTCAGTTAAATGCTGTAAATAAGCGACTGAAGCGTCAAAGGGTGAGATGCGTTCAACTTCATCTTGTGTTTCAGTCGGTAACAGTGGTGCTTTACAATCAATGCCGGTATGGCAAAGCCAGCTTTTAGCACTAGAGACAAGGCGTAACGGTGTTTTTCTGCCACGGTTACGGGCAATTTCACCGACAAGGTGTTTAGGTTCAGCGGTCCACGGGAGTACCGTCGCACCTTTGGCAAGTTCAGCGCTGTGGGCCTGATAAATGAATGAGGGCAATTGGGTTTTATTTTCGATTTCACCTGCTGCAGTGAGTTGCGGAATTGCTAATATATTTTGTGTAGGTTCATCCAGTTCATTAAGAGGGGGTTCAATATATGATAAAACGGAGTGAGTAGTGCCTAAATCAATACCAATGGAAAATTTGTGGCTCGGGTGTTCTGGGGTACTGCTTGTCATAATTCAACCTCTGCAGGAGTGATAATACTAACGTTATGGGTTTCAGATATTTTGGGTAACTTAATGGCAGTGACTTGCCAGCCTTTGTGGATGAGTGTTCCGGTAAAAGGAGCTTGGCCGGTTATATTGCCGGTAAGAAAAAAGGCGTCGGCATCAAAATCATGGTGGATCGTGATGGGGCTATTTTCCTTATCAGGGCAAATAGGCGCTAAGGTAAAATGCTCGTTAATAACCTTGCTGCAACCATTGTGAACAACCCGCGCAATCATCCCCACTTCTTGATCGTTATAAGCGGCGATATCTTCATAGATGAAGTCGATAAATCGGGCCTCTTTCTGCAGTAAACTGAGCAGTTGCGTTGCAGCATCCGGTGTAAATTCTTTTAGAATAACCGGTTCAGGAGCAGGGCCTGGAACCGGGACTTCTTTTTCAATTTCAATAATTTTCTCAATAATTTGTGGCTCTACAACGGCTAGCGGCGCATTGGGCGCAGTCGTTGGAACAATGGCTTTCTTTTGTTTTCGAAGGTTAGTGGTTAGCACTAAAAGTGTTATGACTAAAATAACGGATAACACTAAAACGCCGAAAGCAAGCGCAATATGATAAGCATCCAGTGTGCTGGGAATAAGTAGTAAGTCAATGGTCAGGTTTGTATTCATTATTTTGCCCCGGGATATCCCATTTTTTTTGCGGCATCAAGGAACATCAAATGTTTTAATGTTGTTCGTGTTGTTTGTGTGCGTGACATTTTTAAGTAGCGATCCGCTAAGAGTGTTGAGACATTTTCATCTAGAAATGTTTGCCGAATAATCGACAGTTTTTCCTCGCAACTTTTTATAATATGATGAGCAGCATCACGAACATCTAGCGAACCTATGTTTAATCCTGTAATTTCTTTAGAAATACATTGGTTATATTGATGTTTAGCGGTTTGAATTTTTTTGATAGAAGCATCAGATAAGGTCGTGGGTTGCCACTTTTCTGGAGAGTCGTCAACGGCATGGGCGTACAACGGTACGAATAAGCTGAGAATGAGAAAAAGTTTAGTCATGGGTTTTTTGCCTGTAGCTAGCAATACTGAGAGTATCTTGCTAATTCTACTAGAACTCGGGGGCGATTAACAAATTCGTTTTGTCACAACCGATGGAATGGGCAGTTAGTGCGCTAATAAGGGCGTTGTTTTAAAGATCCAAGCCATCGTAAGCCCCCGGGCAAGCATAAAGATAACCAATGAAAACCAAAGGCCATGGTTACCCAGTGATTGGCTTAGATACCATACGGGCAGGAAACAAAACAGTGTTGAAAATGCCATGGTATTGCGCATGTGTTGAGACCAGGTTGCTCCGATGAAAATACCATCTAATAGATAGCACCAGACTGAAATAACCGGGGTTATTATCACCCAGGGTAAATAGTTTAAGGCGGCACTACGAACCGGTATGAGGTCGGTTAAGGTATTAATTAATAGCTCCCCCAGTAGCAGGTAAAGTAAGGAGAAAAATACGGCCATGGAGAAAGACCAGAGTGCTGCTGTATTGAGGGTCTGCTTGAGTAGGTGTTGGTTTTGTTGACCCAGTGTTTTGCCGACTAAGGCTTCAGTCGCGTGTGCGAAACCATCGAGTACAAATGCCATTAATGCTTGAAAATTCATTAACAGTGTATTGGCAGCCAGAATCACAGGGCCATATTTCGCACTTTGGCTAATAAAAAAGGAAAATGTAAAAATCAAACAGAGTGTTCGAATAAAGAGGTTGTTATTTATCGTAAGTTGGTATTTAATTTTCTCGAAAGAAAAGATAGCCCTTCCTGTCCAAGGGCTATTGTTTTTTTGTAATACCACTCGCAGTAATAAAAGGCCTGTGATCATGCCAGTGTATTCCGAGAGGACAGTAGCGAGTGCAAGGCCGGCTATACCTTGGTGAAGGATAACCACCAAGAAGATATCCAGGACTATATTGGTCAGGTTGGTACTGACAACAATAGCTAGAGAGGATTTAGTCTTTTGTAAACCAATAAAAACCCCAATTAGAACGTAATTTAGTAAGGTTGCAGGGCTAGACCAGATACGGAGTGTAAAGTAAGTTTCTGTTAAGGTTTTGATTGCTTGGGTACTTTCGATGAGTTGTAAACTGAACGCAATAATGAATTGTTGGCTGAGTAAAATGAGGCTGGCCAGTAATAAGGCTAAAAGGAGGGTTCGTAGCAGGATTGCCTTGATTTCAAAAGCATCTTGTTGGCCATAGGCTTGGGCGATGACCCCGGTTGTTCCCATGCGTAAAAACCCCAATCCCCAGAATATGAAATTAAAGATCATGCCGCCCAACGCGACAGCACCTAAATAATCGGGCGATTCCATATGTCCCATAATAGCGCTATCAACAAGTCCAAGGAGTGGGGTGGAGAGGTTGGCAATCATTAAGGGACCCGCAATACACCATAATTGACGGTGGTTAAATAAGGTAATATTTTTCACGGGTGAAATATTTTTCTACGACGGTCATTTTTTAAATAATGACATATCGGCGGTTTTAGTATGCAGAAATATGGCGGTAGTGTAATACATCAGCAGCACAGTTCGGACGGTATTCTGGAAATTGTGGAGGCAAATGGTGTGCGGTCGATGCATTTTGGCACGAGTTCTCGGCAAAGTAGTTTTTTATTAGCCGATCCTGAGCGACTTCATTTGACGTATGTTCGGTCCATGTCATTGGCTTTGGTTTTTTGTCCAGATGCTAAACAGGTTTTAATGGTGGGTTTAGGCGGTGGCTCGTTGACGCAATTTTTATTAAATCATTATCAGTCTTGTGCAATGACCGTGCTTGAAAAACGTCGTGATGTTGTTAGCGCGAGTATTAAATACTTTGATTTATCACCTGATGAAAGAATGCAATTATTGATTGGCGACGGCGGAAACTTTATCCGCCAGCAGGCGCTCAGCAACAAAACGACTTATGATTTGTTGGTTGTGGATGCTTTTGATCATTGCGCGATGGCAGATTCCGTGCGAGGCAATGTTTTTTTTAATAAGTGCAAGGAATTAATGTCATTAAACAGTATAATGATGATCAATTTATGGGGTAGTCAGCGCGCAGCATTTCAGGAAAATGCGAATAATCTCTTACGGGTTTTTGAGCGGCGCGTTTGTTTTTTGCCGGTCAAGGGTCGTGCTAACGTGATTGCTTTTTGTTTTTCACCCCACTATCCCCAGTTGGCTCATAAAACAGTGCTTAAACAGGCCTTGTTTTTGGAGCGCAGTTATAATATCGAAATGTCTCTATTCTTAAAAATATTAATTCAACATAATCCGAAAACCATTAAATACCTTTTGCACAAAAAATGATCACCTGTCAGACGAAAAATATTTTTTCTTACCGTAAACATTGGGCCCATCGTTTTGGTGTTGCTGCGACATTACCCATGTCGCGTGAGGAAATGGATGCCTTGGGTTGGGATAGCTGTGATGTTATTTTGGTGACCGGGGATGCGTATGTAGATCACCCCAGCTTTGGTATGGCTTTAATTGGTCGCTTACTTGAATCACAAGGGTTTCGAGTCGGTATTTTATCGCAACCTAATTGGCACAGTGTTGACGATTTTCGAGCCTTAGGGCAGCCGAATTTGTTTTTTGGGGTCACCGGAGGAAATATGGATTCGTTAGTGAATCGATATACCTCGGATAAAAAAATACGTTCTAACGACGCCTATACTGCAGGCGGTGAGGCCGGTAAGCGTCCTGACCGTGCAGTTAACGTCTATTCGCATCGCTGCAGAGAAGCTTATAAGCAAGTGCCGGTAATCATTGGTGGTATTGAGGCGAGCTTGCGGCGCATGGCGCATTATGATTATTGGTCAGAAAAAGTACGTCGCTCAGTGTTGTTAGATGCCAAGGCTGATTTATTGGTTTATGGGAATGCTGAAAGGCAAATTGTTGAGATTGCGCACCGATTAGCGGCAGGTGAGTCCGTTAAGGACTTAAGGTTTATTCGTGGGACCTCCCATTTATGTGAAGAGATTCCAGCAGGGTGGGCAGTGAAGGATTCAACAACGATTGATAAGCCGGGTGCATTAACACCCCCGATAGACCCTTATCAGGAAAAGCCAGCTTGTGACCAAGCCATTGAGTCGGCTGATACCAATGAGAAAGTGGTGCAGTTCTCAGGATTAACAAAGAAGCAACAACGTTTTAAAACGGTTCTTCAATTACCTGATTATGAGACGGTCAAAGATGATCCGATAATGTATGCCCATGCTTCCAGAGTCATGCACGGAGAAACAAACCCGGGTAACGCAAGAGCATTGGTGCAAAAGTATGGCAATCGGTTGGTCTGGATTAATCCACCGCCGATCCCCTTGGAAATGCAGGAAATGGATGGGGTTTATGATTTGCCGTATTCAAGACTGCCACATAAAGCTTATGGTGATGCAACGATTCCAGCTTTTGAAATGATTCAGCACTCGGTTAATATCATGCGCGGTTGTTTTGGGGGCTGTACATTTTGTTCTATTACCGAACATGAAGGACGTATTATTCAGAGTCGATCCGAAGATTCTATTATTCGTGAAGTGGAGGCTATTAGAGATACGTCGCCGCATTTTACCGGGCATATTTCTGATTTAGGCGGGCCAACAGCCAATATGTATCGTTTGGCCTGTAAGAGTAAGGCGATTGAGTCGGCTTGTCGATTACCTTCTTGTGTTTATCCAGGTATTTGTAAAAATTTAAATACCAATCATGATTCATTAATTCGTTTATATCGGCGAGCACGATCACTGCCGGGTATTAAGAAGATATTTATTGCTTCTGGGCTACGCTATGACTTAGCGGTTGAATCCCCTGAGTATGTTAAGGAATTGGTTACCCATCATGTTGGCGGCTACCTGAAGATAGCGCCTGAGCATACTGAAACAGGCCCATTATCAAAAATGATGAAGCCGGGTATGGGAACGTATGATCGTTTTAAGGAGATGTTTGATAAATATTCAAAGGCGGCCGGAAAAGAGCAGTATTTAATTCCTTATTTTATTGCAGCGCATCCCGGTACGACGGATGAAGATATGATGAATTTAGCGCTTTGGTTGAAGAAGAATAGTTTTCGGGCTGATCAAGTCCAAGCGTTTCTACCATCACCGATGGCGGTTGCATCGGCGATGTATCATTCCGGTAAAGATACTTTGCGTAAGGTCGATCGTCAAACACCGAATATGTCGATCCCTAAAGGAATTAAACAACGCCGGCTCCATAAAGCGTTTTTGCGTTATCATGATTCGGAGAATTGGCCATTACTTCGGGAGGCATTGAAGAAAATGGGACGTGCCGAATTAATTGGTAACGGTAAGCAGCATCTCATTCCGCTGTGGCAACCTAATGGAAGGGGTGGGGATCAAAAAGGATCGTCGGAGCGTTATCAAAAATTTAAAACGCAAAGGACGTTTAATTCAAAAGCAAAAAAGCATCGTCAAAAAGCGCGACGCTGAAAGTTTTTGTTAAAAAAATGCTGGTAAAGAATTATTTTTTTTGTATAATGGTCAATCTTTGCTGGTGTAGCTCAGTTGGTAGAGCAGTTGATTTGTAATCAACCGGTCGCGGGTTCGAGTCCCATCGCCAGCTCCAAATTTAAAAACCTGTAACTCTTTTTTTGAGTGTTACAGGTTTTTTTTTGAAGGTGACTTTGTCATGATCGTTCATGTTATTATTTGAGCCGGTTGTTAATTATTAGAATGGTTAAGTCAGCTGTAGAGGATATTTTTGAACATGGAAGCGTCAACCATTATTGTGAGTCGGGTGGATCAGTTAACCGTGCAGTGGGCACAGGCTGTTATGGATCAACACGCCTTCGGGGCCAGGGTACAATCGGTCGCATTATTATCCAGTGAGACAGGCACAACGACACGTGTGCAATTGAAAGTGGAACACGATGGAGACCAATCTTTGGCGCGTCTTTGGTTTGTAAAATTGCCGTCCAAATCAAGATGGGTGCGTTGGATAACAGCCTTGCCTCGGCTTTTACAAACAGAAATCCGGTATTACCACGAGTTACAGGCTGTCGTGCCAGTAGCACAGCCCGTTATGGTTATGGGTAAACATACTCTGGGCTGGGCGTCGACATTAGTTTTGTGCCATTTAAAAGAACAAAATGCACACCCCGGTAAACCGGGTGATGAGTTGACAGTTGAGCAAGCGGTGAAAGTCGTCGAGCAATTGGCTATTTTGCATGCTAAGTTTTGGAATAGTGAGCAACTGAATACCGATTTTCGTTGGTTATCTGGGCGGGTACGCCGCTTAGAAGATTTTCTTGGCTCGATACTGGCCGTACCGCTAATGAAATTAGGCTTGTATCGGGCTGATAGATTGGTTTCTGAAACGGTAAAAAGGCAAGCTATTCAGTATGCTAAAAATAGACGAAAAATAATGCGTTTTTTAGCGACGGGGCCAAAAACGATTGTTCATCATGATTGTCACCCGGGTAATTTATTTTGGAATGCTCAGGGAACTCCAGGGTTGCTGGATTGGCAAATGGTTCGTGTCGGTGAAGGTATTGGTGATGTTGCTTATTTTTTGGCAACGGCACTAGCGCCTAAGGTGCGAAGAGAGCATGAAATGAAATTATTAGCGCATTATCAACATAGCTTAGTGGCAAACGGTGTGACAACAGTGGAGACTAAGGTGCTGTATCAACGCTATCGGGCGCATTTAACGTATCCCTTTGAAGCCATGATAATTTCACAGGCTATTGGTGGGATGATGGCACCGGAAAGTAATCGTATCTTAATTCAACGTGTAGCTGCTGCAGTGGAAGACCATGATGCCTTTGCCGTCGTGGTCGGTGCTTGAAAGGGATTCGTTAAGGTAACCGTCGAAAATAGTTTTTAATAATGTAATAGGGAGTGGGTTTCATAGCCTTTAAGTTTGTCACGACCGTGAAGGAAGTCCAGTTCTATTACAAAAGCACAAGCCTCTACGGTTGCCCCTAAAGATTCAACCAGTTCACAACTGGCTTTAGCCGTCCCTCCGGTTGCTAGCAAATCGTCAATCAATAAGACGCGGTCGTTTGGTTCAAATGAATCTGTGTGGGCTTCAAGGGTGGCAGAACCGTATTCAAGATCATAAGTGATGCTTTGAATATCGTAAGGTAATTTGCCGGGTTTGCGTAAAGGGATAAAGCCAACGCCTAAATCCCATGCAGCCAAGGCGCCAAAAATAAAGCCACGGGCTTCCATGCCTACAACTGCAGAAATATTGCGGCCATGAAAAGGGTGGGTTAATTGATGAATAGTTAATTTGAGTGCAGCCGGATCTTTCACTAACGGCGTAATGTCTTTAAATACGATGCCTGGTTTTGGGAAGTCTGGAATATCCCGTATTTTCGATTTAAGTCGTTCCATTATTTTGTTTAGTTAATTAGGGTTGAATAAATTTCTCGATAGCTGTTTGAATTCCCTTGCAGTCGAGTTGGCATATTTCCAGAAGTTCTTCACGAGAGCCCTGATCAATATAACTATC
>JYMV01000591.1_pt1 | contig 13930 bp, 14 predicted proteins | sample 338911 | NCBI WGS metagenome assembly JYMV01 (sample SAMN03354496, study PRJNA234377) | hydrothermal vent metagenome | biome: Deep sea; feature: Hydrothermal plumes at the Eastern Lau Spreading Center, Western Pacific Ocean; material: Seawater | place: Tonga | collected 2009 | depth 2000 m m
AAAAGCAGCATTGGCATCCAGAACAAATACATTGTTTTCAATTCCGATGCTTTTAATGATGGGTGCGGCAAGTCATTTCCCCGTTGGTGTTACAGAGAGTACAAGTTTCTCAGGACTATTTTGGGTCCTGGCCATTATTATCGGTGTACTTGAAGTTAATGCAGTAATCGGTAAACCCGGACCAATGGCCTCTGTAAAAGGCGTAATTACTTCCGGTCTTGTCCTGACAGTAGTACTCTTTGGAGCAATAGGTTTATTGGTCTAAGTACACGCGTAAGTCAATAATTCTCGAAAGATGCGGATATTATTGACTGCGGTATGTCATCTCGACCGAAGAGAGAGATCTGATAAAGTGTGGATATTTTATTAAGATCCCTCACGTACGTTCGGGATGACACGATAAAACTCGTAATTGTCGAGTAAGTACTGATAAATCCAGAAAAAATATTATTAATTTTGTTATCGACTAGTAGAGTTCAGGGTTAGATATAATTAAGGAAAAGCCACCCCCACCGCGTTACTTCTCCCTAATATTTTAATATATGGGGAGAAGAAAACTGAATTCATTCCAGCAGTTCTCTCAATTCCATTTCAAGTAATGCTCCGCTTTTGTTTTGTACTCATTATATTATTTTTGCTCACAAGTTGTGATCTGAAAATTTTCAATGCAGATGAAGCTGAGGTGAAAGTGGTTGCAGAGAAAAAAAATGAGATTCTGAATTTAAGCAGTGATCCTGAAAAAGGTAAGGCCGTTTATAATGCCAATTGCATTCCATGTCATAATTATGAACCGCAAAAACCTGGAAGCATCGGTCCGCAAATTTATGGGTCTTCAAAAGAGCTTCTCTCAAATAAAATTAATCTCGGAAAATATCCAAAGAATTACAAACCAAAGAGATCAACTAAAATAATGCCCTTACTTCCGCATTTGAATCAGCAATTATCAAATTTACATGCATTTCTGAATGCACGTTCAGATTAAAGAATTTCGTATCAAGTTGCAGGCAGCATCAAGTTTAGTTTAATAAACCGCATAATTTTGTCAAATGAGACGGACAAGAATTATTCAGTCTCTCTAAGATTCGCCCACAAAATCCGCAGATGCCATGTACAAAGTTTCTGCCACTAATTAATTTGAGTTTTTTTGAAATTCTCCAGTTTTTCCATCGTTTTTTATTTCCTGCGGAACCCTCTTTTATATGGCATGAGAATTGCGTTTTTTGAGAAATACGCGTGTGAAACCGAGAGTACAATGTGCTTCATTTACGCCTGATTGAAGCTCAGGAAAGTCAACTATAATCTCCACATTGTTGCCATGCCGGTTTACCAGCTTATCCCTGAAATTCCTTTGTTTCCGCCAATAGAAGAAGCGGAAGATGACGGTTTATTAGCGATTGGCGGTGATTTAACAAAAGAACGACTACTTGTAGCATACCGTAAAGGTATCTTTCCGTGGTATGAAGTGGGGCAGCCGATATTGTGGTGGAGTCCGGATCCACGCCTGGTTTTGATACCGGAAGAGTTGAAAATTTCACGCAGCCTGCGCAAAGTTCTACGCAAGGAAAAATTTGAAATACGTTTCGATTCCGCATTTCAGCAAGTTATTAAAGCCTGTGCCGATGTGAGAACGCAACAAGGCGAAGGAACGTGGATCATTCCGGAAATGCAGCAGGCTTATACGGAACTGCATCAAGAAGGCTTTGCCCATTCCGTTGAAAGTTGGCAGGATGGGAAATTGAAAGGTGGACTTTACGGAATTTCCCTGGGCCAGTGTTTTTTCGGTGAATCGATGTTCAGCACCAAGAACGATTCTTCTAAAGTGGCTTTGGTTGCGTTGGCTGAATTTTCTCAGCAAGTCGGAATTAAGATGATTGACTGTCAAATGACGACTGCACATCTATTGAGTTTAGGCGCACGGGAAATCAAACGGAAAGTGTTTCTGAAAAATCTGAAAAAATACATTGAAGAACCCACTCTAAAAGGAAGCTGGGACAGCGTTTCCACTTCAATAAAAGCAAATAAATTTCAAAATTGAAATGCCAGAATCACGAGGAAAAAAAGTATTTCGAATTCAGTTATCGGTTTCAGTTGTTTTACTGTTGTTCACTCTGAGCGCCTTAAGTCTGTTTGCTACATTCTACTTGGGAATGATTGCCGGCAAAAGTATGTTGCGTCCACCAGAAACTTCTTTAGAAGAATCTGATTCTTTGGCAGAGGAACCGATGTCAGAGGAAGATCTAAAGTTTTTTGGTTTGGGGGAGCGGAAAAAGGATCAAGATTTATTTGATCTGGAAGGAATACGTGAATTAAAAAAGAAGACAGAGGAACTAATCAAAGTTCCAAAAACAACTGAATCGACTTCACCAATAACTCCAAAAGCAGATACTCCCAAAGTCGCTGCTCCAAAAAGTCCAACTTCTGAACAAAAAGTTGTAAGCAAAAAATTGGACGCTGCTTACAAAGTCACTTCTTCTAAAAGCTCGACAAAAACAAAAGAACCTGGGGTAAAAACAAAAATAGACGCAACATACACCATTCAGGTTTTTGCTTCACGGAATCATGAAAATGCTAAAAAACTGGTCAAAAAACTAAAGAAAATCGGTTTTGAAGAAGCATTTATCTTCAAGCATACTGCAGGCAACAAAACGCTTTACCGTGTTCGTGTTGGCAAAATAAAGCGTTCGGAAACTAAAAATTTGGCAAAAAAACTCAAAAATCTTAAATTTATTGATTCCGTCCAAATCACTCGCTTCTGAAGCGTGATCAAAATCAAGCTTCATTATTTCCACATTTTCTTTTTTAAATTTAGTATAGATGGCCATGAGTAATTATTGGCGTTTTTCACGCTCAGCTTATTACTCAGTAGTAGCGGCGCTGCCGTTGCTTGTGGTTTACGAAATACTGGTTATTCTGACGCAATCCCGTTATTGGGGAATCAGAAATGCAGCTGATATGTGGATCCGCACATTCCTGATGGCTTTTGATCTACGTGCGCAACACTTGACTTTCGTGATGATCGGCATCTCATTTGCGCTGATTCCACTAGCAAAAAATCGCTCTTCCGGCGTGAAATTAAAGGCGAACTACTTCTTGCTGATGTTCGTAGAGGCTTTTGCCTACAGTTTGATTCTGGGGGGAGTACTGCAATCCATTTTAAGGCTAAGCGGACTTTCAGCAGGAGGTCCGGGAAACGGTGCGCTGCAGAATTTCGCTCTTTCCTTAGGTGCAGGTTTATTTGAAGAGATTATTTTTCGCGTAATCTTGCTCAATCTGCTGTTTTTGTTTCTCAAACCATTGCTGAAAAACAAGGTTACGACAGCCGTCATTTCAGTTTTAGCAGCGTCTTTCCTTTTCTCCTTGAGTCACTATGTCGGCTCCATGGCGGATTCATGGGAACTGTACAGTTTCATGTTCCGCTGGATTGCAGGATTATTGTTTACAGTTCTTTATTTTATGCGTGGCTTTGCTATAACAGCATACACTCATGCTCTTTATGATATTTGGGTTCTGGTTTAATTTTGTGCTTTCAGATTTTTGCTGAAATATTTACAATCAAACTTTGCCGATTCAAACCAATTCTAAAATTGCATGACACCTTTAAAGAATTTTTATGAAAGTTCCATTGCTTGATCTGCGTCCTCCCTTGGAGGAATTACGTGATGAAATTGTTGAAGCCGTTACTCAAGTCATTGACTCTACACGCTACATTATGGGGCCGGAAATTGATGGACTTGAAAGTGAAATTTCCGCATATTGTGGAACAACAGACGCGGTAGGTGTTTCTTCCGGAACCGATGCACTTTTACTTTCACTGATGGTTCTAGATGTGGCTCCGGGAGATTTGGTTTTGACGAGTAATTTTTCCTTCTTTGCAACTGCGGGTGTGGTTGCCCGTTTGAATGCAACTCCAGTTTTTGTTGACATTGATCCGGAAACCTTCAACATTGATCCGGAATCTTTAAGAAAAACGTTGACCGATATGGATGCGGAAACCCGTAAACGTGTGAAAGCCATTATTCCGGTGCATCTTTACGGGCAATGCGCTGAAATGGAAACAATTTTAAATATTTCCAGAGAGATTGATATTCCTGTAATTGAAGATGGCGCACAGGCAATTGGTGCAGAGTGTGAAATCGATGGTCAAAAAAAGAGCGCGGGAAGTTTGGGAGATTTTGGTTGCTTTTCCTTTTTTCCTTCTAAAAATTTAGGTGGAGTTGGAGATGGAGGTATTGTTACGGTAAACAATCCTGAATTGGCAGAACAATTACGCCTCAAACGGGTTCATGGTGGTGAGCACAAATACTACCATCGTGTTATTGGAGGAAATTTCCGCCTGGATCCAATTCAGGCAGCAGTAATCCGAGTGAAATTACCCCACCTGAACAAATGGCACAAGCAACGGCAGGATAATGCGGATCACTACAATGAATTATTTGCTGAAGCTGGCTTAATCTCTAAGGTTCGGACTCCTTATGTCGAGCATCCTCAAAGTCTGAAAAATCCACATATTTATAATCAGTATGTGATCAGAGCGGAAAGGCGCGATGAATTGCAATCCTTTTTGTCGGAGAATGAAATTGCCTCTGAAGTTTATTACCCCCTACCTTTTCACCTGCAAGAGTGTTTTCTGCATTTAGGAGGAAAGGCAGGTGATTTTCCGGTTTCGGAAACTGCCGCAAAAGAAGTGCTTGCTCTACCGGTTTATCCGGGTATGACTGGGGCGATGAGGGAAACTGTTGTAGAGCATATAGCAAAATTTTACCAGTTTTAAGCTTCTTTTTCCTTAAGTTTTTCCTGGCGTTCCTTGATAACTTTTTCCTGAACAAAGGATGGGCACTCTGCATATTTTTCGAATTCCATGGTGTAATTTGCTTTACCGGCAGACATGGAGCGCAGAGTGGTTGCATAACCAAACATTTCTGCCAGTGGTACGCCAGCATTTATCACGGTCTCGTCACCCTTTACTTCAGAACCGTATATCACACCTCGACGGGAACTCAGGTCGCCAATTACTGAACCCTGATACTCGCCTGGAGTTTCCACTTCAACTTTCATGATCGGTTCCAGCAAAACCGGATTTGCTTTGCCGACTGCCTGACGCATGGCGTAGCGAGACGCAAGTTGATAGGCTAAATCGCTGGAGTCAACATCGTGGTATTTCCCTTCGTTTAGTGTGACCTTAATATTAACCATCGGAAATGCCGCAAGCGGACCTTTTTCCATTACATCCCGAAATCCTTTTTCGCATGCGGGAATGTGTTCTGAGGGAATTGATCCGCCAAATATTTTGTTTTCAAAGACAAAATCCTCTTCATGATCCAAAGGAAGTGGTTCAATGGAACCTGAGACCCCGGCAAACTGTCCGGAACCTCCAGTTTGTTTTTTGTGTAAATAGTCGTAATTTGCCGGAGTAGTAATTGCTTCACGATAATTGACCTGCGGTGCGCCGACAATAACATTCACATCAAATTCGCGGCGCATTCTTTCAATGTAAATATCGAGGTGCAACTCGCCCATTCCGGCGATAATCGTCTCTCCGGACTCTTCGTCAGAAGATACGTGAAAAGTTGGATCCTCACGCATAAATCGACCCAGTGCTTTACTCATTTTCATGTGCTGTTCGTTGTCTTTTCCTTTGACTGCCAGTGAAATCACAGCATCAGGAACAAAAATAGATTCGCAGGAAACACGGGCGCCTTCTCCACAAAAAGTGTCTCCGGAAGCACAATCAACACCGACCATTGCAATAATATCTCCGGCCTCTGCAAGATCTATATTTTCACGGTCATTTGAGTGCATTCTGACCATGCGTCCAATACGCATCTTGTTGCCTGTACGGGAGTTAATCACTTGCTCTCCTTTGGTCAGTTTTCCCTGATAAACCCTGGTGTATGTCAACTGTCCAAATTGCTCTTCTGTCAGTTTGAACGCCATCGCTACAGTCGGTTTGTCCGGATCACATTCCAACAGCACTTCTTCCTGCGTTTTGATGTCGGTTGCTTTTGTTGACTCGGCTTCGAGAGGGGAAGGGAGGTAGCTAATAACCGCGTCAAGCAGTGTTTGCACTCCCTTATTTTTGAAGGCGCTTCCCATGTAAACCGGACACAATTCCAATGAAAGCACACCTTTTTTGACGGCTGCATGGATGCTGGTTTCGGAAATTTCTTTTTCATCCAATAAATCTTCCATCATTTGATCATCAAACATGGAAATCGCTTCAAGCATTTCAGCGCGATAACTTTCTGCATCTGATTGCAATTCATCCGGAATTTCCTCTATCCGTACTTCATCGCCATGTTCACCGTCAAAATAAACAGCCTTCTTTGTAATCAGGTCAATCACACCGAGGTGATTTTCTTCAAGTCCAATCGGCAGTTGCATGGCAACGGCATTTAGATTAAGAATTTCACGGATTCCTTTAATTCCGTTGTGTGGGTCAGCACCCATGCGATCCAGCTTGTTGATAAACGCAAGCCGCGGGACACGATAGCGTTTCATCTGACGGTCAACTGTAATCGATTGTGACTGAATCCCTGCTACACCGCAAAGGATCATAATCGCTCCATCAAGAACACGAAGTGAACGTTCCACTTCAACTGTAAAATCAACATGCCCAGGAGTGTCAATGATGTTTATTTTTGTGTTATTCCAATTCACACTGGTTGCGGCAGAAGTAATCGTTATGCCTTTTTCTTTTTCCAGCTCCATGTGGTCCATGGTTGCTCCGGCGCCGCCGCCGCGGACTTCTTCGATTTTGTGAATCTTACCGGCATAGAATAATACGCGTTCCGTGAGCGTTGTTTTTCCGCTGTCGATATGAGCCGAAATGCCGATGTTTCTAGTGTTTTCAAGAATTTTCTGTGATGCAGGGTTCATTGCCCAATCCGTTTCAAATAGTGTTTGTGAATAAAAATATAAAATAAAATGTAATCTGTTAGTATAGCTGGAAATTAGGAGTCTATCAAGTGATATTCCTGAAGAGGAGCTAAGAAGGATTATTTGAGTTGAATCGGGATTGTTATGTAAAGTTTAGCTTCTTCTTGCTGAAGTTACTTACATAACCGATTCGTGCTGAAAAAGTGACACCTGCATCGTGCAGGGCTTTCAGAATTGAGGTGGTTTGTGCTTCCGGAACGGCAACTAAAAGTCCACCGCTGGTTTGAGGATCGAGCATTAATTCCTGCTGCATCGGCGGAATTCCTTCCGGAAAACTCCAATGTTTTTCGACCAGATTCCGGTTAGTTTTATTTACACTGGTAGTAACACCGCGTTCATACATCTCACCTGCTTCACTCAAAATCGGGATTTCATCCAGACTAAAATTAAATGTCAGCTCCGAACCAGGAAGCATTTCCAGTGCATGACCCGCAAAACCAAATCCGGTGATATCAGTTGCGGCGTGAATCTCAAATTTAGCCAATACTTCCGCAGCTGTTTTATTCAGTTCAATCAAGGAATCTAGGCAATCTCCGAGTGCTTTTTCCGAGACTAAATTTTTTAGGTTGGCATTAAACAAAACACCGCTGCCGAGAGCTTTTGTCAAAATTAGTTGATCTCCGGGCTTTGCTCCTGTGTTTCTCCAAATCTTTTCAGGATGTACCAAACCGGTAACTGCCAGACCAAATATCGGTTCATCATTATCAGTGGTATGACCGCCTAATAGGACTGCTCCGGCCTCTGTTATTTTTTGCAGTGCACCGGTAACAATTCCTTCTAAAATTTCATTCCCAAGTTTATCTGAAGGAAAGCCCACCAGATTCAGGCAAGACAACGGTTTGCCGCCCATGGCATAGATGTCACTCAGGGAATTGGCGGCAGCTATTTGTCCAAACAAATAAGGATCATCAACCGGTGGAGTGATAAAATCCGCTGTGAAAACGAGAGCCTGTTCATCACTCAGCAGATAAACCCCTGCATCATCACTGGTGTCAAAACCAACCAGCACTTTCTGGTCTATATTTTTCGGCAATGAAGCCAGCAGTTTACTCAATCCGACCGGACTGAATTTAGCTGCTCAACCACAGGTTTTTGCTAAACTCGTGAGTGTGGGCTGCTGAAAAAGTCTTTTCAGATTCATGGTTAGAGAATGAAGTAGGTTGATTCACTGTATTCAAACAGAAATTGCTGCAGAATATTTTAATCTTCAGGATTTCAGGAAAGCCGTAAATAAACAAGACTTATAGCTCAAAACAGGCTTTGATGGAATCCGGAATTACTTGCGCCTGTAAACGTTTGGGGTCATCTGGATGAGACTTGGCCCATACCCGTACTTCAATGCCTTTTACGGCAAGTCGTTCATTATTATGAATTTCATGAGCTACAATCAAAGTTTTTTCACGCCATTCGCTGATCCAACTTGTGACTTCGATCACATCACCATATTTTGAGGGATAAAGGAATTCCGCATGAGCATCCACGATTGGCAGACCAACCACGCCGTATTGATTCATTAAGTCACCCATGTTTGCACCAGCCTTGTCAAACAAATGATGCGCACTTTGGTCAAACCATATAAAGTAATTTGGATAAAATACTATTTTTGCAGGGTCACAATGCCCCCAGCCGATATGAACGGAGAAAGTGTTTTTAAGCATTTTTCGAATTAATATCTATAGTTCATCAATTTGATGACGCAGAACAAAATTTTCAACTGTTTGAGTCAAGAGAATGAAATTACACCTTTTCACAGATTATACATTAATACATAAAAATGAACCTGTAACAGCATAAGTAGAATTGAAGCATAATACCAATATCTATGTTGACAATCAGCAGTTGCCGAAACAAGATAATAGTTATAGATTCCTGATTTCAGGCAAGTTACGTTTGAACAAATATATTATTAACCCATTAAAGACAAAAAAATGAGTTACGTTTTTCCAGTACCAGAAACTCCGGCAGTGGCGGTAGCCGGAACAGGGGATAGTTTTGCAGTTCACAGAATATATTGCGTGGGTCAGAATTATGCGAAGCACGCTCTCGAGATGGGAGCAAATCCGGAACGCGAAGCTCCATTTTTCTTCTGCAAACCTGCAGATGCTGTTTGTCCGGAAGGGACGAAACTGCCGTTTCCGTTGGCAACTGAGAATTTGCACCATGAAATTGAATTGGTCGTTGCGATTGGAAAAAAAGGGACACATATTTTAGCATCAGAGGCATTGGATCATGTGTTTGGTTATGCGGTAGGATTGGATTTGACTCGTCGTGATTTACAGGGAGAGGCTAAAAAGAAAGGCCGACCCTGGACTACAGCCAAAGGATTTGACCATTCAGCACCGTGTTCCGCAGTGCATCCTGTATGCGAAGTTGGCCACATGGAGCAGGGTAAAATTACACTGTCTGTCAATGGAGAACTACGTCAGCAGGGAGATATTTCGGATATGATTTGGTCTGTACCGGAAGTTATTTCAAGCCTTTCCGGTTTTTTTGAATTGTACCCGGGCGATTTAATTTATACCGGAACTCCTGCAGGAGTAAGTCCCTTGAAGAGAGGTGATAGACTTGAAGGTGAGGTGGAAAATTTAACCAGATTGAACATCGTAATCGTCTGAAATGAAAATTCAGCAAATTTGTACTAAAGTTTCGTGAAAATTTGACGAAACTATATTTACACATAAAAACTTTTTTCAACAATTATTTGGCATTTTTTTTACAGCACATTATTCAATTAAGTTTAGAAATGAAAATGATTAAAACACCACAAAAAACATGTCGGCTGATTATTGTTACAGGGATTCTTTTTTTTGCTTCCGGATGCTCACAATTGCTTGATTTTACCAAGGAAACTACGGGGCCAACTTCTTGTGCTGATTTTGTAATCGAACGGGCCTTTAACCTGCATGAGGAAGCCAAGACCGGTTTGGCTTTGTTTTTTGAGGAACGCAGTGACAATCAACTATATCAGGCTTTTTATGCAGCCTCAGATTCAGTTAGCGAATCCCGAAAAGTAAAAAAATGCTGGGATAGAAGGCTTTCCCACTTCTATGCAATGCAGAATTTGCAGGAAATGAATTCCTCTTTAGCACGTGTGATCCGTCGCAATTTGCCTGATGACGACCGTGGTGAAATGATCGCAATCTACCATAATCAATATGAATGGGTGATGCCGAATTCACGATGAATTTCACAACTTGATTATTTTCCTCCCTCCATCTATCTTATATCTTTTTGTTGTACCGAACGGCTCCTGTTCCTGATTTTTTAGCAAACTTATTATTTTCCAATATATTACATGAGTGAGTCTTACCCCATGACCATTCTGGGCTATGAAAGTTTGAAAGCAGAACTCAAACAATTGACCAGTAAGGATCGGCCTGCTGTGATAAATGCTATCTCTACCGCAAGGGAGCACGGTGATTTAAAGGAAAATGCGGAATATCATGCTGCCAAAGAACAACAGGGTTTTATCGAAGGTAGAATTCAGGACTTGAATGCAAAGCTGGCTCTTGCAAATGTGATTGATATTGCAAAACTTTCCGGAGATAAAGTTGTGTTTGGCGCAACAGTTTCCTTCGTGGACGTTGATACTGACGAAGAAAGTAACTATCAGATTGTTGGAGCAGATGAATCGGATTTGAAGATAAATAAAATATCTGTTTCCTCACCCATTGCACGTGCTCTGATCGGAAAGTCTGTCGGCGATACTCTTACCATTCCTATTCCTAAAGGAAAAATTGAGATTGAAATACTGGAAGTAAAATTTATTGTTTGATTTTATTTCTCTTGTTCCAGTATGGTCAGCAAACCATCTTTTTGAAGCGCCGCACTCCGGAAGACTTCTTTCAAATCATCAAGTGTCAGGATTTCCTGAAATGGAAGTTTGAGCGCCTTTGCGGTTTCCCGGAAAATCCATGTTGGTCTGCGATTTTTTTTCTGTAGCATTTTTAAAGAAAAAGAGCCTGCGGATTTTGAAAGTTTGTTTCCGGAATTGTCGTTTATTAACCGGTGGTGTACAAAGCGAGCCGCCGGAAAAATTGGATCATTCAAGCACTGCGCCAGAAAAAGTTGTGCAGCTGTGGAAGCCCACAAATCCTGACCCCTTACCACAAAATTTACCCCAAGTTCAATATCATCCATGACAGAGGCAAGTTGGTAAGCCGGGATTCCGTCTCTCCTTTTGATAACAAAATCGCCCATCGCTTGAGTCACATTTATTTTCTCTATTTTGTTCGTAAGTGTTTTTAAACTTACAAAAGTATGATCCGGGACATGAACTCTCCAAGGTAGATTTTCGTTCAGGAAATCGAGATTCTTGTCTAGGCATGTACCCGGATAATTAACGCCCCTTGATAGTTGTCTTATTTCTGATCGTGAGCATTCACAGGCAAACAAGTTTCCGGAATCGCGAAGAATTTCAAGTGTTTTGCAGTAACGCTCCTTGCGTAATTGTTGTGAGTATTTTGTGTACAATTCATCAGGACCTGAAGGTCCGGAATCGTATTCGATGCCGAGCCACTCCAACTGCACAAAAATATCTTCCACTGAAGAACGCTCCACCCGTGGACTGTCCAGGTCATCAATTCGAAGATGTAAATGTCCATTCTGAAAATCTACCAGCAAAGCAGTCAGCAAAAAATTAAAAGCATTGCCAATATGGAGATAACCACTCGGCGTGGGGGCTAAACGGGAGATGACAGGAAGGTACATTTTTCTGTGAATTAAAGAAATATTCATTTGTTTTTATAACATTATTGCAGCATAATTTAAAATCAACAAAATTAACTTTATGAAAATAATTTTTACAGCAAGATTAAACACTTTTTTTATTCAGGAATCAAAATCTTTCAGCAGGAGCAGAAAATGAAATCACGAGCCGCAATTGCCTGGGAGTCAGGAAAGCCACTGGAAGTTGATACGGTTGAGATTGAAGGACCTAAAGCCGGAGAAGTACTAATTCGCAACGTTGCTACCGGAGTTTGCCACACCGACGCATTCACCCTTTCCGGAGACGATCCGGAAGGAATTTTCCCGTCCATTCTCGGACACGAAGGGGGATCCGTAATTGAAGAAATTGGCACGGGTGTCAACAGTGTCAAAGTAGGTGACCATGTCATTCCGCTTTACGTTCCGGAATGTGGAGAGTGCCAATTCTGCAAATCCGGAAAAACGAATTTGTGCCAGTCCATCCGTCTGACGCAGGGGAAAGGTTTGATGCCGGATGGTACTTCGCGTTTTTCGTATGGCGGAAAAACCTTGTATCATTACATGGGAACTTCGACATTTTCCGAATACAGCGTCTTACCGGAAATTTCGGTTGCAAAAATAAATTCGGAAGCTCCGTTGGAAAAAGTCTGTTTGCTGGGTTGTGGAATCACCACCGGAATAGGTGCGGTTTTGAATACGGCAAAAGTTGAAGCCGGCGCAACAGTGGCTGTTTTTGGTTTGGGTGGAGTAGGACTCGGTGCGATTCAAGGAGCAGTTTTAGCTAAAGCGGAACGAATCATTGCGGTGGACATCAACGAAGGTAAAGAAGAATTTGCGCGGCAGCTCGGCGCGACCGATTTCGTTAACCCGAAAAAATATGATAACCCGATTCAGGAAGTGCTTGTTGAGTTGACTGATGGCGGAGTGGATTATTCGTTTGAATGCGTAGGTAATGTGAATTTGATGCGCTCTGCACTTGAATGTTGTCATAAAGGCTGGGGCGAATCAATTATTATCGGTGTCGCCGGAGCCGGACAGGAAATTTCGACACGACCATTCCAATTGGTTACAGGTCGAGTCTGGAGAGGTTCTGCTTTTGGAGGAGTGAAGGGGCGTTCCCAGTTGCCAGGATACGTGGATATGTACATGAAAGGTGAGGTTAAAGTGGACGAGTTTGTGACCTACACCATGCCGCTGGAAGATATCAATCGGGCGTTTGATTTGATGCATGAAGGTAAAAGCATCCGCTCGGTTATTTTGTTTTAAGTTTTTAAAGACCATTATGTTAGAACTTAAAATTGAGCAGATCGGCTCAAGCAAAAGTTTTGGTGGCTGGACAAAAATGTTCAGCCATCATTCAGAAACTTGCGGCGGAGAAATGAAATTTTCTGTATTTTTACCACCGCAAGCTGAATCCGGAACTGTGCCGGTTTTATATTGGCTTTCCGGACTGACTTGTAATCATGAAAATTTTATCACTAAAGCAGGAGCGCAGAAATACGCTGCTGAATCCGGAATCATGCTCGTGGCTCCGGACACAAGTCCACGCTGTGCGGGAGTGGAGGGCGAAGATGAAGATTACGATTTGGGAAGCGGTGCGGGTTTTTATATCAACGCAACTACAGAAAAATGGGTTAAACACTACCGCATGGAAGATTACATCATGCGGGAACTTCCGGATATCATACGTTCAAATTTTCCGGTTTTGGAAGGACGTGAAAGCATTTTCGGACACTCCATGGGTGGACACGGGGCGCTTACTTTGGCGTTAAAATATCCTGGACGTTTTCGTTCCGTTTCCGCGTTTTCTCCAATTTGTGCACCAAGTCAATGCCCGTGGGGCGAAAAAGCATTTATAAATTATCTCGGTGAAAATCGAGAAGTCTGGAAAAAACATGATGCCAATGAGTTGATTCAGTCCACTAAGCTGGAAATTCCATTGCTGATAGATCAAGGCGGAGATGATCAGTTTTTGGAGAAAGAGTTGAATTATGATTTGTTCCGCAAAACATGCGAAAAACGGAATCAAGCATTGACCGCCCGTTTACAAAGCGGATATGATCACAGCTATTTTTTCATTGCTACCTTTATGGCCGATCACATTCAGCATCATGAGAATGCGCTGCATTCATAAATATCAGCTGCTCCCAGGTCACCTTATCATTCCTTTTATTAGCTAATTTATAATTTTGGAGTTATCCAGAATAAACTCGATTTATCAGGCAGTTTGTTCTAGACTGGCGAGCAAAAGCCCTGCACTTCTTTTGTTAGAGTACCTTTTCCGAGG
>JYMV01051145.1_pt1 | contig 13928 bp, 9 predicted proteins | sample 338911 | NCBI WGS metagenome assembly JYMV01 (sample SAMN03354496, study PRJNA234377) | hydrothermal vent metagenome | biome: Deep sea; feature: Hydrothermal plumes at the Eastern Lau Spreading Center, Western Pacific Ocean; material: Seawater | place: Tonga | collected 2009 | depth 2000 m m
TTGCCGTAATGATCAACGGTGTACCGCAAAATGATATGGAAAACGGCTGGGTCTACTGGTCCAACTGGGACGGTGTAGGCGATGCCACATCTTCCATCCAGATGCAGCGTGGTTTAAGTGCTGTCAATTTGGCTACCCCTTCCATTGGCGGAACCATGAATATCATTACCGATCCAACAGCCCTTTCGCGCGGTGGAAGATTCAAAACCGAAATTGGTAACGGTGGTTTTCTAAAAGCTACCTTTAATTACAATACCGGTCTGATCAACGATAATATGGCTTTCAGCACAACCATAGTTCGTAAAGTTGGTGATGGAGTCATTGATAAAACATGGACCGATGCTTGGGCATATTATTTTGGCGCCAGTTACCAGATGAACGATGCAAATCGCTTCGAACTGTATGCTATTGGTGCTCCACAGCGTCATGGTCAGAACCTCTATAAACAAAACCTGGGTGCCTATGATGCAGAATTTGCAGCTTCAATTGAAGGTTACGATGCTGTAGCAGTCAGTGATACTGGTCAATTTCGTGATGATGGCGAAGCAGGCGGTGTCGGATTCGGCCGTACATTTAACCAAAACTGGGCACCAATCAATTCGTCATATACAGGTGAACAGTACTGGTACATGTATGGTGCGAATACAGTAGCTCGGCATGATCCTAACTTCCTGAATGAACGGGAGAACTTCTTCCATAAACCTCTAGTAAACCTGAACCATTATTTAACGCTCAGTGATAACATGAGACTCTCTACGATTCTCTACTGGTCCGGTGGTTCCGGTGGTGGTACCGGTACTTATGGAAAGATTCCAACTATGGACGCTGACGGTAATTTGGGTGATGACGACTATAAATTCTACTATGGCCGTGGTCCCTGGGTCAGAGACTGGAATACTCTCGTTGACTATAACTCAGGCGATGAAGATACTGTTTATGTAGATAAAACTGCTCTTGCTCGCACACATGGTGCAGGAAATAACCAGTCCGTTGGTATCTTAAGAAACAGTATTAACCGCCAAAACACATACGGGGTTATTTCCAAGCTTAACTTCGATATGAGCGATGCCTTGAAACTGCAGTTTGGCATTGATTGGCGGACAGCTGGTATTGAGCATGCTCGTGAAGTACGTGACCTTATGGGTGGTGATTATTACGTAGATTTTGCCGATGATAATTTTGCAGACGGGAAAGAGGTAGGTCTCGGAGATATCATTGCTTACCATAATGAAACAACCGTTGACTGGTTAGGCTTTTTTGGACAAGGTAATTATACATCCGGTGCCATATCCGCTTACGGAATGGTCGGAATGTCATCCATTGCCTACACCTACCAGGATCATTTCACGGTTGCAGATGAAGTAATCTCAGCAGACGCTATTTCAGCGACACAATTCAAAGGTGGCGCCATGTTTGACATCAATGATGACATGAGCGTATTTGCCAACTTTGGAGTGGTTGAGAAACCGCCCATCATGGATAACGTCATTTATTTTGATGGTACAGTTGCATCAGACCCTGCGAATGAAAAATTCCAGAGTCTTGAAGCTGGTGTGAATTACAGTGCGGGCAACATGGCTGTCAAGGCCAGTTATTACATGACAGACTGGATTGACCGTAACATGACAAAAGCTGTTTCATCAGGTCAAGGTTCCAGCGGTGACACAGATGTCATCTTCCTATCGGGTGTTAACCAAAACCATAGCGGTATTGAGGTTGAAGCATCAGCGCAGTTAATGTCTATGCTGCGTATTGATGCTGCTGTCAGTATCGGTGATTGGCAATTTACTGGAGATGCCTCCGGAAATTATCAAGAAGATGAGTTTGATAGTCTTGGAAATGTAACAGGACAAACTACAACTCCATACGATTATGCACTGGATGGATTGTATGTAGGTGATATGCCGCAAACAGCCTATGTTGTAGGTATAACGCTTACTCCGATACCTGGGTTAAGAGCGCAAGTCTTGTTCAATATGTATGAAAACAACTACTCAGACTGGGGCCCGGATGATCGTGAGTATGATTCAACGGATCCAGAGGATGTACCAGATACTGAGCAAGTCTGGAAGGCACCGGGATATTCAAAAATGGATATCCACATTTCCTACGACCTGCCAGAAATTGCTGGTTTACAACTTCAGGCTTTTGCCCATTTATTCAATGCAACGGATGAGGTTTATGTGCAGGATGCTGTAGATAATAGTCAGTACAACAGCTACGGCACTAAAGAGCACGCTGCACATAATGCTGAGGTATTCCTTGGGGCACCAAGATACTTCAACGCAGGTCTGACAGTTAGATTCTAGCTTCGTATAAACAAGTGTAATGAAAAGCCCCCGGTCAACTCGGCCAGGGGCTTTTTTTATTGGTATGTATGTGCTAAGCACCTTAGATAAAGGTGCGTGACACTCTATCCATTAATTACTTGGCCATCACCTGCCGGTGAATGATTTTTCCTTTTGGATCGCGGATGAGAATCGTAACCTCGTTCAGTTCCGGGTCGAAGTCATATTCGATGGTTTCTGTTATGTTACCCCGATCATCGAAGAAACTTTTCTTCAGGAGAGAATTGTCCACGGCAAAGGTTAGCTCATGTTTACCCATAAAGCTACTGTCAGCCCGGTAATACTTAGAGGTAGTGATTTTAAAGTTTATGGGATTAAGAGAATCTCCTACTGTTTCAAAGCGATAAATGAAATCGTAGAAGTAGTAGATATTTCCTATGTCATCTTTTACTGTGGTGTTGAGGGGACGACCCAGTCTGTTGTGTCTGAATTGCGCGATCCAGCCGGGCTTCATCTCGCTCAAAGATGGATGATAGAGGTGAGGATCAAGCGCTGTCAGCGGAAGGTGTGAATTAAAGAGAACCGATAGTTTCGAGTCCTTCATCTGCTTGTCCCATTCAATATGATATGTCCAGAGGAGGTTGTTTCGTTTCCGGAAGTGTTCCACGGTTCTGACATGTTCATCATCTGTAAAAGTTGCCCGGTAAAAAGGACGAGACCCGACTTTGAATTCAGGGACTTCCTCATCTAGTGCGCGGGAGTGTGGATCCCACTTCTCAAAATAGCGGAACGGCGGCCGCGGCTTTGGGAAAAGTTCACGTTTCTCCATCTTTTTACCTCCCTGTTTTTGGGGAGGTATAAACTCAATGGAGACTACTTTACCTTGAGCATCGTAAGTAACCTTGAAATGATTCTTTTGTCGAGCATCTTTTGATGAGATTTCGTTACCGAGGATATCCTTCCTTTTAAGATTTGTGTCGAAATATTTTACAGTCTTTGCTTCTTTTTTGGTATCTTGTTTTGCCGGAGTTTCGGTCAGAAGAAATGACCAGATGATCAGAATGGAAAGTCCAGTAATCCGGATCACGGTTCCAGGTTTAGGAGTTCATCCCGCCGGTTTTTAAGCGAGTTGAGTTCAGACTGAAGAGAGATGACTTCTGTTAGTATATGGGAGGCATCGTCCCCCTTTTGTTCAAGTTCGCGTAGCTTAATGCGATGCTCGGAAATCTGCTCCTTCAGGGGAGCTTTCTCCAAGGTGATTATACAGTCCACTGTAGCCTGAAATGTTGTTGTGTGATTTTCAGCTTCGAAGAGAATTTTAGAAGCAAGATTTCGATGTTCTGTCTCTTCAAATTTTTCCAGAAGTTGGGAAAAATTCTCTTTTTCAGCTATCATAAGTTGGTCTGCCAGTTTTCTTAAAATAGGGTGTTTGAAACGATCTGTAGATATATGTTCTTTCAGAGGTGTGAGGATTGTTTCGTCACCGAGTGCCAGCAATCTGATCAGTTCAAGTTGAGCCTTATCTGCAGGTGAGGAGAAGTAAGTGGAGTTTACATCACTCTGGCTGGTTTGATCCCGCTGTCTTCGAGATCTGCGTTTAATCATATTGATGAGAACATTATCTTCTACTGTAAGTAGATTAGAAACTCTGCGAATGGTATGCTGCTGTATAATGGGGTCTTTTATTCCCGCCAACTCAACGGCAATATCTTGAGCTAGATTGGATCTATCCGCTGGTTTATTAAGGTCATAACCGGAATGTTTAATGTGGAAATCCAGAACATCAGTCCCTTCATAAATTGCCTTTTCGAAAGCTTCCTTACCGATCTCACGAATCCAGCTATCAGGATCGGCTTCATCAGGTAGCTCAACAAGTGAAGGTGTCACTCCTCCGCGAGTGAGAGTATAGCCGGCACGAATGGCTGCTTTTCTCCCGGCATCATCACCATCATAAGCCAGATGTGCAGAATCAACGAATCTGCGGATCTGGTTAACGTGTCCATCAGTGAGGGCGGTACCGCTGGTAGCCGCGAGGTTAGTAATGCCCTGTTGGAATAACTGGAGGAAATCAGTGTAACCTTCCAGAATAACTATGGATCGTTCTTTTCGGATGAAGTCTCTCGTTGCTTCAAGACCGAAGAGAATATTACTTTTATTGTAGATAGGCGTTTCCGGGGAATTCAAATACTTAGCGTCGCTCTCTCCGGATAAATCCCGACCGCCAAATGCTACTGTCCGCCCGGAAAGATTTACAATGGGGAAGAGAATGCGATTTCGGAAACGGTCAAAGCGTCCTTTGCTGTTTTTAGCAAAAAGACCACTCTTATCTAAAACTTCAGCTGGGAAGTTAGCTCCCTTAACTTTTTTCAGGAGTGAATCCCATTCATCTCCGGAACATCCCAACCTAAACTTTTTTACAGTCTCTTCGGAAAAACCTCGCTTAGAAAGGTATTCAAGAGCTTTAGCTCCTTCATCAGAGTAAAGAATCGTATGGTAGTGTTCAACTGCAAGTTCATGTATGTCATAGAGATGAGTAAATAACTTATTAGAACGGTCGCCCTGCTCAGACTTGATCTGAACTCCGTATCGTTTCCCAAGTTGCCGAACCGCATCCACGAATTCAATTTTTTCGTACTCCATGATAAAAGAGATTACGTTTCCTCCTCTACCGCACCCAAAACAGTGAAAAATCTGCTTCTCAGGCGCTACGCTAAAGGATGGGGTTTTTTCTACATGAAATGGGCAGAGACCAAAAAAGTTGCGCCCACGTCGCTTCAGATCAACATAATCTGAAACTATATCCAGAATATCGGCAGTGTCCCGGATTTGATCTATAGTTTCCTGTGGAATAAGAGCCATATAATTAATTTTCTTTGGAAGAAATTAAAGTTCGTGATCTTTCGGGTACTTCATAATCCAGCTTTTTCTTAAACCACTTTTCGCTTTTGTTTGCAAACGGTTCTATGCCTGAATAGTTCATAACCCACTCTCTGTAACCACTAAGATGATTAAATAGATAAGAACGTTCTCTGAAATCTCCAACAGTTTTTGTTGTAGGCACTATTTCTACTAGCCAAAGGAGAAGTAGAATTATCAGACAGCCCCGGAGAAGGCCAAAGAGGAATCCTACCGTGTTGTTAGCCAAATTAACCCCCTTGTCGAGGATTGCATCCTGAATCCAGCGAGTTAAGTAGCGAATTACGAATAGGCAGATGAGCAGGATGACGAGAAAACTGATGATTCGCAGAAAGACATCATTGGCAGCAAGATAGTTCTTAAGCCAGCCGGTGAGAATTCCATAAAATCGGATGGAAATGAGTGTTGCGATAATGAGTTCAACAAATCTGGCTACCTCTTCAAGAAATCCTCGTCTGTAACCCACATATCCTGAAACGAGCAAAACCGGTACGCTGATCCAATCGAAAGGGTGACTCACGATGAGAGGTGTTCGCGGACCAGCTGCTGAGCAATTTTACCGTCGCCCCGACCGGCGATCTGCTTCATGACCTGTCCCATCACTTTCCCCATTTCTGCTATGGAAGCGGTACCGATCTCCTCTATCACAGCTGCTATAATCTTACGCATTTCATCTTCGTTAAGTTGTGAGGGAAGATACTCTTCTATGATTCTTAATTCCGCCTTTTCCTGATTGACAAGATCATCTCTGTCCCCTTTAAGGTATAGTTCGATCGCTTCTCGTCGCTGCTTTGCTGCTGTTTGTAAAACTTTCAGAGAATCGCTTTCAGTGAGTTTACCTCCGGTTTCAATAGATTTGTTTTTCAACTTGGAAAGTAGTAGTCGTAGAGTTCGTACCCTGTCTGAATCTCCTTCTTTTAGGGCTTGATGCATTTCTTTTTGAATATCACTGTTTAAAGGCATTCTTACCTCGGGAATTAACAGATCAAATTACATTTGACTCTGAGGGAAATCAAGCCGTTTTGGTTATACGTAAAAGTAAAAAAGGGTATAGACAGGCTTTGCTTGATCTAACTTACTGCAGACTTTACTCGAAACTTACCTTTAATCTCCTCACCCAGTCCTAGCACCAGTTCATCTGCCTGGTGAAGCAGTCCCACACCGCTGGGCGTTCCCGTATAGATGATGTCACCGGATGTTAGCGGTAGGCGAGCGGAGAGATAAGCGATGAGGGCGGGGATATCGAAAAGCATTTGATCCATATTGCTACGCTGAACTTCCTTGCTGTTGAGAGTGAGCCAGAAATCGCGGCTCCAGATGCTCAAGTCCGGTAGATCAAACTGTGTAATGACCGCTGAGCCGGGAAACGACTTGGCAAGAAACCACGGCAGCCGCTCTTCCTTAAACTTGTGCTGGAGAGGGCGGTCGGTTAAATCGAGCCCCAAACAGAGCCCATCCACATGTCGCCACGCTTCTTCTGCAGTAATATTGCTGCCGCCTTTACCGATGGAAGCGACAATCTCCAGTTCATAGTGGATTTCCCTTTCAGGGGGAAGTGTGATGACGGAATTATCTGAGAGGCAAGTAGACGACTTCTGAAAGAAGATGGGCTCCTCCAAAACAGGGTTGCCCATCTCCTGAGCGTGTGAAGCGTAGTTGCGGCCTACGGCGTAAATGTTAGTTACTTTCATGTTTTCCGCTCCTTTTTTCTCGCCGCAGGGAATAGAATATTGTTCAGGATCAATCGATAGCCCGGTGAATTGCGATGAAGAGAGAGATCGGTGGGGGGATCGCCTACAAAGTGCTGATAATCCTCGGGATCGTGACCGCCCAGGAAGGTAAAGGTCCCTTTACCGAAATTTCCGTGGATGTATTTCACCTGCTCGCCGCCTTCCACTTCGCCCATGATCACCATGTGCTTCTTGATCAAGTCGCGCCGGAAACCGGTGGTCTGTCCCATGAAACCTGCGACCACTCCCACGTGATCCTGCGTCAGCATAGAAGGCACTGGATCGTACTTGGCAGAGAACTCGAAGAGAGTGAAGTAGTCAGCTTCAGCTCCTTTCAAAACGGGATTATTACTGGGGGGATAATCTATATTAGAAAACTCATAAACAAAGGGATCAGTGAGGAGAGTAAAGCTTTCAAAAGCGAGCGAGTTATCATAGTTGAGAAGCTGCTGGGCATTGAGTTCTGCCGGTGAACTGTCGAACACGCTCTCCACGATGTCTACGCCTCTAGCCGCCAGAGCGATATCCCATGAATCAGTAGCGGAGCACATGGCGAAAAGAAAACCGCCGGTACCAACGTAATCTCTGATCTTCCAAGCTACCGCTTTCTTCTCTTCCGATACAGTGGAGAAGCCTAAACGGTATGCCATTGCTTCCGACTCCGCCTGCTGAAGCTTGTACCACGGAGCGTTGTGGTAGCTGCGGTAAAACTTGCCGTACTGTCCGGTGAAGTCTTCGTGATGGAGATGGAGCCAGTCGTATTTATCCAGCTTTCCCAGCAATACATCCTCATCCCAAAGCATCTCGTACTCCACCTCAGCGTAAGTAAGTGCCATTGTCACTGCATCGTCCCACGGTTGCTTATTCGGTGGCGTGTAGATGGCGATTTTCGGCGTCTTTTCCAATAGTATGACTTCCATGTTGTTCACGTCGATTTCGCCGTAAATGTTCACCGCATCGCCGTCGGAGATAATCTGAACCGTTACGCCTCGAATACGGCACTCTTGCTCGATATTTGGGTAGTCGTCAATCAAGAAAGAGCCACCGCGATAGTTCAACAACCACTCCACGTTCACGTCTTGTGTCAGTACCCAAAAAGCAATGCCGTATGCTTTCAGGTGATCCTTCTGCGACAAATCCATGGGGATCAGAATTTTGTTCGCGGGTAGCAGTTGCGTAACCAGAAAAATAGTCAGAATTACTTTCTTCAATTGAGTTCCTTATCTTTTGTCAATTCGCGGATGCGGTAGCGGACCGGTTCGGCGAGGAGACTGTTCTCATGTTCATTGAGGACGGTCAGATACCATATTAACGCGTTCTCATTGTCCGCCAGTTCTCGGTCGTATATTTCCGCGATTCGCGTGGCAGCTCTGTCGCCCCAATCGCCAGTTGAGAGTAAACTAAAAGTTGTAATGGCTTCATCGTAACGTTTCATTTGCTGATCAATCTCCGCTGCCCGGAAAAGGCATTCATGGGCAATAGATGTCTCAGGATAATTCTCTGCAACCTTTAGAAATAGAGCCTGTGCTTCGATTTTTTTAGCCTGGCGAAGTAGTAGTTCAGCCGAAATGTAATTACGGAAAGCTTCCTTACCCTCTTCGTCCACTCGACTGAAATGCTCATCCACGAACACTTTCAGCTCCAGCATATCGTTGAAGGCGTCATCCGTCACTGCCAGATCATCCACGAGATCTGTAAGGCTGTTAACGGCCGAATCCAAAGAACCGCTTAGAAGCAGTAGATGGCACCTTTTCACATTCAAATTATTCTGCCATCTTTCGGAAAGTGAAGAGATTTTGTCATCCAGGAAGTCCAGAGCGGATTCTATATCACCTTTTGCCGTGAGGACATCAGCCAGACGTGATGAAGCGGCAATATTCAGTGATCTGTCGTTTGTACCCGTTACAGCCGCTCGGAAGGAGGTGAGAGCACCGTCAAAATCTCGGGTTATGCGGTATTTGATCTCGCCTAAGCGGAAATGCGCCTGAGGAGAAAAAGTGGTGGCAGGGAGAGTGGTGAGGATGGAGTCGTAGAGCGCGAAAGTCTCCTGAAGGGATTCCGCATCAATAACGCTGACGCTCACAAACGGGTCTCTGAAAAACTGGTTATCGGGAAAATAACCCGCCAACGATCGCACTTTTTCCTCCGGGGAAATCTGAAGTTCGGACGTCAGCGCCAGTCCGTATAGCGCTTCGCCCATGATTTTTCGCTGTCGCGGAGTGAGTAGCTGCTTAGCGTCATGAGGAAGTGAGCGGAGGACGGTGATGTAGGCTTCAGCCGCCAATGATAATTCAATCTCCTTTCGAAGATTTCCGCCCAGTGTAATCCAACGATTGAGATCATTTTCGGATGCAGTACCAATTTCTTGGTGTTGTATAACTGCGTCAGCATAACGTCCGATCTTGAAAAGGAAATCGGCGTAGAGTAGGCGGACAGCACTGTTCTCAGTTTCTAGAAAGCGCATCAGTTCCTCCTCAATTGCGTAGTGACTTTCCCTGTTGTCTGACATGCGGAGTATCTGCCGAGAGACGGACTTGAATTGTTTAGGATTGTATTGTAGATACGTGAGGTATTCGATAGCTGCATTGTTAAAATCCTGTTTCCGGGAGTAGAATCCTGCCAGTTCGAGAGAAAATAGGTCCGCCTCACCAAACGTTTCTCTTCCATGTGCGACCAGTTTATCCATTCGGTCTTTCATTCCATGTCGAATGTACTTTTGAAGAACTACGCGAAAACCCGTTTTTGAAGATTGGTTTTCAGCGACAATCTGTTCCCAGTGATCCACAGCGGCAGATTCGTTTCCCATAAGCAAAAAAACTTCACCCAGTTCAGCCATACTTTGGATGTCTTGCGGATAAACCTCCAGTCGAGACTGGATGAGAACCTCCAAATCTTGGTACTTTTTCAGCCGCCGGAGAAGAGATTTCAACTGTGTATAGGCTTGGGAATTTTTTGGATTAACCTCCAAGAGATCCTCATAGATTTGAATGGCTTCATCTGTCTGCTGAGAACGTTCTAATTTAATCGCTCTTCGGAAAGCAGTTTTATCTGACGCTACGTTGGGACGAACGGTCTGCTGAGCAGACACAGTTGCGACCAAAAGCAAAATGACAAGAGCTCTATTCATTGATCTGTTTCCACAGTTTCATCTTGAATAAGTGAATTAAAGTAGCGGCGGATCATTTCCTGATAATCCCGGGGAAACCCAGCTTTAAGTGCTTCGTTTAGCGCTTCGATGGCGAGATTCCTCCGCTGTCCCAAGTCTGCCGGAAGTCCGGCGGGTCCATCAGAAACCACCTCGACTGATGTTCTCGATTTCCGCATCTCAGAGAGATCTCGCTGTTTGAGCGATTTCTGGGAGTTTAGCATCCGTGACATGATTCGCTCCTGACGCTCAACTGTTTTTCGGTTCACCCTCCTCCGCCGGAAATCCTTCAGCACTTCCTCCATCTGTTCGGCGATGCCCTGGAGTTCACCTGACTGCCGGGATCCTCGAGTCTCATTAATCAACTCCTGAAGCGATTTCCTAAGCTGTCCTTGCTGCTGACCCAACCGCTGCATCATCTCCTTTTGTGCGGAAGCAGTCATCTGCCCCATCAACATCTGCAGCGTCTGGTTGTTGATCCCTTGCTGTTGGCCTGTCATCTGCTGCATTCGCTCCAAAAACTGTTCCATGCCGGATGCCATTCCTGACTGCTGCATTTCTTCCATGGCGGATATGGTGGCAAGGGCAGCATCATTCAAAGCAGCCACAGTTGCTGACTGCTTGTTGGCGGCGGATGACGCGTTACGTTCTTCCATTCTACTGAGTGATTCGGTCATTCCTGCTACCGCTCTACCTACAGCCTTTCCCATCTCCGGCGAGACGGCAAAAGTCTGGTGAGACAGCTCCATCATTTCGCCAATGAGCTGGGTCAGCTTATCCTTCAAAAGCTGCTGTTCGCCGCCCTTCTCTCTCAGTCGGGGACTGTTTCGCGGAAGGTCTGCTGTCTCGCCTTGCAGCCGTTCCTGTTCTTTTGAGATGGTCAGTGTCTTTCTGAGGATGCTTCGAAACTTTTCTGCCATTTCGCCTGTAGACTGCGTCTGGAAACCCATCTGAATACTCTGCATCATTTGGCTCATCTGCTGGAGGTTTTGACTGGCACTCTCTGCAGATAGCGAAGCTTGGCTCATGTCTGACTGTTTTAACTGTTGAACTGCATGTTCCAGCAAGTTGGAGGTCTCTTGTGCCAGTTCAGACTCCGCCAACTCTTTCAAATCATCTGAGGATGATTGGGCATACGGTTCAATACTTTCGGCAGCTTCCGCCATCAATTCCAGTAGATTCTTATATTCCTGCTGATTTCGCAGCTCATCTTCAGCCAGACGAGAGGCGTTTTCATCTGCAGACTCTGATTCCAGTTTGGATGTGAGATCTTCCTGATCTTTTGCCAACTGCTCCATTCGGCGAGCAAGTTCGTCCATCTGCTGTTCGGCTTGGATTCGCTCGAAAATGTCTATAAACCGGTCGAGCTGTGACTCCAGTTCTGCCACGTTCAGAGAAAAATCTTCCAGCGCTGCCTGTAAGTCTTCCAGCGATACATCTTCTAATGCAGACTGCATTCGCTCCATGGCGGCCATCATCTCTGGTGACATTAGGTCTTGAAGAAGATCATTCAAGGTCTGGAATTTCTCTAACAACTCAGGTGAGAATAGATCGTGTTTTTCCGCTTCCTGGGCAATGGTATCCATCTGCTCCCTCAGCGACTCAATCTGCTTCAGCTTATCTTTCACTTCCTTTAGTGACTCCTCAAGAAGCTGATGTTTTTCCCACTCCAGCTTTTCATCCTTTAGAAGTTCCAACTGCATCTCTTTCAGCGACTCGGTTAATTCTTCAAGTTCCTTCCCCATCTCCTCTGCAGCCGATTGAACTTCTTCTTCCTGCTCTTCTGTTCGGGCAAACAGATCGGCGAGAGATGGAAACTTGGCGAAGAATGTCGATGAAACGGCTTTTTTCGGCCCCGAGATGATGTCATTATCGTACACTTCGAAATGGAACTGAAGTTCGTCGTCCGGCATAAGACCAAGCTTACTCACATCCCAAAGGTAATAGATGTCTTGAGCGATAGTCATTCGTGAAAAGTTTTTCAGCACATGGATACTCACAGATTCCTCCTGCTGAAGATATTCGGGATGCTTGACCTCATAGACGATCTGCAGAGTGCTGAAGCCGAAATCGTCCTCAATGTGGAGCTTAATGGGAATTGTAAAATCGCTACCCAATTCAGTCACTTCCGGCGGGATCAAAACCTGCATCTGAGGCGAAAGATCTTGCAGCACCACCAGCCTGTATTCAATGGGATCGAGGTTGCCGATACCCCGGGAATCATACACATGTGCGGTAAGAGAAGCGTCTCTCATCATGGAGACAGATCCTGTTGCCTTTCGCCCGTTAATGGTCAGAGGAATTTTTTCTTGATCACCGGATTTACTTCCAGTCCCAACAGTCAAAAACCCCTCATCCAGATTTTTGTCGGTTTTAAGAGAAATACCCAATTCTGAACCTTTGATCCCGCGGATTTCCGCAATGTTTCCTTTCTGCTCGGAAGGTGCTAGACTGGTATACGACGGCGGAATTACGGTGGCTGTAAACTGTTCGATTGTGGGCCGGTCGGTCACATCAATCCTGTAGATCGGGGACGAGATTTCTTCCCACGGCTCCCAAAAATGACTGGAGGTGGTAAAAACCCGGTAGCGATAGTTTTGGAGTACACTCTTCAGCTCGTATGTGAATAATCCCTGTTCCGTAATCTCAAGCGTCAGCGTCGCATCCCCTTTATCGCCCATGAGTTCAAGATGAAGAGAAGAGGGGAGGCTCTTTCCCTCGGCGGAGAATTGAATGATAGCGTCGTCACCGCCCATAAGCGATAGATTACCTGTGATGCTTTTCAGTTCGTATGGGTAAGGGATCGGGAAATCCGTCTGGGGATGAATCCACCTTTGCGCTGCGCCGGCAAATGAAGCACGAAAGAAGATTATCAGTAATACGGCAGCAGCAATTGAGCCCAAAGCCGCAACCTTCAGCTTCTTTTTTTCTCTGGTGGAATAAACGTCAGCTGGTGAGAGTGAGATGAGTTTGCTGGCAGTCTCGGTTACGAATTCATCCGCCAGTTCCCGCGAAGTTTTGTAGCTGCCGCTGTCACCACTCTCCAGTTGGAGGGCGTTGATGATCTCGTCACCCTTCGGCAGTGCCGCTCTTCCCGTTTCATGAGCGATTGTATCCAGTCGATATCGCCTGATGCTGTCTTGGCGAATGAACAATCCCACTACCGCCCCCATTACAGCTATTGCCGCCAGAAGCACCAATCCTGACTGCCAGACACCGTAGCGTAAAGCAGGTGATAGCCAAAAGACCGCCTCCAGCACTAGAAGGAGCGAGACAATTATTGTGCCGATTGCCAGAATGATCCATCCCGTTATTAAGAGATCGATCACAATTTTACGATGACGGAAGCGGGTGAGTTGAGTTGCGATTTTTCTCATTTCAGTGGGTGAGTGCATAAAAGAAAATATTGATGCCCATTCTCAATGCGGCCTGGTGTTTTTCTTTCGGATCATTATGAACATCAGGATCCTCCCAGCCGTCGCCCAAATCACTCTCGTAGGAGTAGAAAACAAGCATTTGCTCATTTTCAAACAGAGCCAGTCCTTGTGAGGGCTTACCGTCGTGTTCATGGATTTTTGGCAGGCCATTTTCAAAACTGTAGTAGCAGTGATAAATGGGGTGATCGTGGGGTAGCTCCACCCACTTCTTATTGGGAAAGACACGCTTCATCTCGCGGCGGAATGAGTCGTTCATGCCGTAATTGTCATCGGCATGCAGGAATCCGCCGCCAAGGAGGAATGTCCGCAGGTTTGCTACTTCCTTATCTGAGAAGCGAATGTTGCCGTGGCCGGTAATGTAGAGGTAGGGATAGCCGAAAATTTCTTCGTCATCGAGAGAGTAACGTGCTTC
>JYMV01052676.1_pt1 | contig 13924 bp, 16 predicted proteins | sample 338911 | NCBI WGS metagenome assembly JYMV01 (sample SAMN03354496, study PRJNA234377) | hydrothermal vent metagenome | biome: Deep sea; feature: Hydrothermal plumes at the Eastern Lau Spreading Center, Western Pacific Ocean; material: Seawater | place: Tonga | collected 2009 | depth 2000 m m
TTTCTTCTGCAATCTGCTTAACAAATACACCATCATCCATTGCGCCAATATTGTAATAGTTCATACCATTATCAGTATTATTATTAATAAATAGCATTGCTTCTACTAGTTCGCTCACATGCAAATAGGTCTTCTGTTGAGTGCCATTGCCCAGCACTTCCAATGTGGACATGTCCTTTTTAAGCTTCTTGATAAAGTCTAAGATAACACCATGCGTTGCAGGCACACCCACAACATTTGGAAATCTGTAAATACACACCTTATCTAAAAAGGACTCTAAAGAAGCACTAATTAACGCCTCGGATGATAATTTCATCGCACCATAATTAGAAATTGGCATCAGTGGCCCAATGTCTTCATGTAGCCTATTTTTATTAAAGCCATACACAGCAAAAGACCTATTTGCATGTAAGTGAACTAGTAGAAGCAATGCTGTTTATCAATAATAATACTGATAATGGTATGAACTATTACAATATTGGCGCAATGGATGATGGTGTATTTGTTAAGCAGATTGCAGAAGAAACAACTAAAGTGATTTCTTCAGATGCAAAAATTAATTATCAGAAAACTGATAGGGGCTGGGTTGGTGATGTGCCTCGTTTTTACTATTCAGTTGATAAGTTAAAAGACTTGGGCTGGTCCCCAAAGATGTCTTCATTGGAGGCTGTGCAAAGGGCAGTAAGAGAAATTGCATCACAAGAAGGTGTATAGATGAAGCAAGTAGTTATCCTTGCTGGCGGAAAAGGCACAAGACTCAAAGAGGTGTCTGGTAACTTGCCCAAGCCTATGGTTCCTGTGCTGGGTAAACCATTACTGCAACACTTAATTGAACAATGTGTTGAATACGGCATATCTAATATTAAATTATTGGTCTCCTATAAGAAAGAAGTCATTGAAGAATACTTTGGTGATGGTAGTCAATACGGTGCAACTATTCAATATATTGTTGAGGATGTCCCTAGGGGGACCGCTGGCGCTTTGATGGATGCACTGCCTGAGTTGGATGAACAGTTTCTGGTTGTTTATGGTGATACTTTTTTTGATATTGATTTAGGTTCTTTTTGGAAATTTCACCAGGATCAAACAGGCGATGCCTCTATCTTTCTACATCCTAACGATCATCCGCATGATTCAGATTTAGTTGAGGTTGATTCTGATTGTCAGGTGCAAAAAATTCATCCATATCCACATGATAACAGGTGGCGTCAAAACTTAGTAAATGCCGCTGTTTACATGTTTAATAAAAATGCATTACAAGGGATTAATTTTGTATCTGACAGGCCTGATATCGCAAAAGAGCTATTCCCGCTGATGTTGGAATCTAAAAAGAAACTGTATGGGTATAGATCTACAGAATATATTAAAGATATGGGCACGCCAAAACGTTTATCTAAAGTAGAAGTGGACATTAATTCTGGAAAGGTTAAATCGTTAAAGAAACAAACGCCTAAGGTGGCAATTTTTTTAGACAGAGATGGCACCATTAATCAAGAAGTGAATCATTTATCCAGTCAAGAACAGTTTGAACTTATTGACGGTGTGGGCGAAGCAATTTGTCAAATCAATGCGGCGGGTATTTTAGCTGTTGTCGTGACTAATCAGCCAGTGATTGCTAGAGGCGAGTTAAAAGAGTCTGAGTTAAAAGTAATTCATAATAAAATGGACACATTGCTTGGTAGGCATGGTGCTTATCTTGACAGGTTGTATTATTGTCCTCATCATACAGATACTGGTTTTGAAGGTGAGATTGAAGCGTTAAAGTTTGATTGTGATTGTAGAAAACCACAAATTGGCCTATTTACACAGGCAAAGAATGATTTGAATATTGTTTTAGAAAAATCGTGGGTTGTAGGTGATAGTACTAGAGACATATTGGCTGCACAGAATGCAGGAATGAAAAGCATTCTAGTGCAGACAGGGCATGCTGGAAAAGATAGTAGTTATGAAATAACTCCAGACTTTGTTGCAGAAGATTTAAATGAAGCGGTTGTGTTAATATTGAAGGAGATTGGCAAATGATTGTTAGTAGAGCGCCATTAAGGATGAGTTTTGTAGGTGGCGGTAGCGACTTGCCTTCTTACTACAGGAAAAAGGGTGGGGCAGTATTGTCCACATCGGTTGATAAGTATATATATGTCACAGTTAATAAAAAATTTGATAATAAAATTAGGTTGAGCTATTCAATCACTGAGAATGTAAGTAGCATTCAACAAATCAAACATCCTATTGTTCGAAATGCTTTGGAGTTACTTGATATTCAAGGAGGGCTTGAAATTACATCAATATCAGACATCCCCTCTCAAGGTTCTGGTTTAGGCTCATCAAGTTCTTATACAGTTGCATTACTGCACGCACTATATATGTACAATCGCAAAGGTATATCTAAAGAGGAGTTGGGTAGATTGTCAAGCCATGTAGAAATTGACTTGTGTGGTGATAGAATAGGCAAGCAAGATCAATATGCTGCTGCGTTTGGCGGGTTGAACTTGATCGAGTTTAATGAAGATGATTCGGTGGTAGTAAGTCCGGTTACTTGTAAACCTGAAACAATCAAAAAGATGGAAGAGTCAATCATTGTTTTCTATACGGGTCGAACGCGCAGCGCATCTACTTTATTAAGCGAGCAATCGGATAATATGAAGCAACTTGACAAAAGAGAGTTGATGTCGAATATGGTATCTTTGGCTTATGATATGAGAGACTTACTTGAAAATGATGATATTGAGCCTTTGGGAGAATTGTTAGACCATAATTGGCAATTAAAGCGGAAAATGGCAGTAGGTATAAGCGACTTCCAAATTGATGGCTGGTATAAAAAAGGTATATTAGCAGGCGCAACAGGGGGGAAACTATTGGGCGCAGGCAATGGCGGTTTTATGATGTTTTTTGCACCAAAAGAAAAACATGCTAAGATTACGAAAGCAATGAAAGATTTACAGAGAGTACCCTTCTCTTTTGATAATGGCGGTAGTAAAATTGTATTTTCAGACCAAATAAAGGAATAGACTTATGAAATTTACTATTGAAAATTACATTAAACAGCATAATTTGGTTATTGAAAATTTTGACCATCAAGAAGTTGAAAATGCGATTAGTTTGATCAAAGAAACTATCGAGAAAGAAAAGAGAGTTGCTGTGTGTGGTAATGGCGGTAGTGCTTTAGCAGCATCGCATTACATTACTGACTGGAATAAGATGGTTTATGCCCATACTGGGTTGAAATTTAATGGAATTTGCCTTTCTGATAATATTGGTTTGATTACAGCATATTCAAATGATTTGTCTTATAATGAAGTATTTTCAGAGCAAGTAAAAAACTTGTTAGATGAAGGTGATTTATTGATCACTCTTAGTGGTAGTGGAAATTCTGAGAATGTTATTAAAGCGACAAATGTAGCGAATGAGATGAAGGTTAATACTTTGTCGATTTGTGGATATGATGGCGGTAAATTAAAACAAGTATCTGGTAATTCCGTTTGGATACGGTCTAATGATATGCAACTCTGTGAAGATGCCCAAACTGTATTTGGTCATATGGTAATGAAAAGTCTTTGTGGCGAAGACTTATTTGTTTCAGAGTGAGTATGAACGAATAAATAAAAAATATTCTTATAATCTCTGTAATATAGTATTGCCAGTTTATAACAGTGAAGAATTCTTAACAGAGACTATAGAGTCGGTCTTAAATCAAACTTACAATGATTTGGAATTATTAATGAGGCTACTGCATTTTCAAAGCCCTTGGTTTGTGCTAATGAATCCTACGGAAAAGAAGTGATTAGTAATTATAGTGGATCAACATTGTTAGATATTAATGCACCTAATAAATGGGGAGAGTCAATTTTGGAAAATTATAAAACAAGAAAATATATAATAAATACACTGCTGATTTTAAAGAGTCATGGAGTGGTTTAAGGTTTGTTTATGAAGTTAACTATCGCGATCCCAACATATAATAGAAACGATATTCTTAAAGAAAACTTGGCGAAACTCTTACCTCAGGTAACCGATGAATGTAGAGTTATTATATTTGATAATTGCTCAGACACCCCAGTTGAAGACACTGTAAAGGACTTGCTGGAGGATAACCCCCTGATCGACATAAGCGTGGTTAGAAATCGTTATAACGTTGGAATGACTGCCAACATCTTAAAGTGCTTTGAAGTATGTCCTGACCCTTGGCTCTGGGTCTTGGGCGACGATGATGAGGTTACTGATGGTGCGGTTGCCAGAATTCTCAGTGATATAGACAGACAACAAGAACTGCACTTCTTAACTTATGCGTGGGATGAGGACTCCTTTAAGCGCAAGCAGGAAGTAATAACAACGGGAATTGATCAATTCCTTGAAGAGTTCGAAACCTTCGGTGTTGTTCTGTTCCTCTCAACATCTGTATATAATATAAATAAAGTTGCTGGCAGTATGTCATTTGCGAATTTTTTCCAAACTTCATACGCACCTCATTTAGTGATGTTGTTTATGTCGTTAGGAGATGAAGGTAAGTGTGCTTTCTCCAGAGATCAAATTGTCGTCAATAAGGCTGATGATACCCCCTCTTATTTGAAGTGGGATCAAATTTTCATTTATCAGATCACCATGCTTTTACGTCTGCCTTTGAAGCCCAGAACAATTGCGAAATTAAAAAAACGCCTTGAACAACTCACTAGAGTTTGGACGATATATCATTTTATTTTTACCCTAACTTTTATGAAGCATGAGAAAGGCTACATCAATAAGCCAACTGTGTTATATGGAGAAATTGTCCGCAGCTTTTTTCATCTTGATAGACGTTTTTCAACGCGGCTTGTTTCACGGCTTGGGTATTTTGTCGTTAAATATCCGTTTTTATTTAGGTGGATTTTTTCTCGAACTTTTAAAGTATTAAAAGGTAGGGAATTTCAATCAGAAAGCAATCTAAGGGTATGATTTTAAATTCCCAATGAAAGGAGACTAAGGTTTTGAATATCTTACTTATTACGCCAGGTATAAATAAAAGGTTTAACGATAATTATCACGCATATAGATACATCGCAGATAACGATAATAATGTCCTTGCAATTTCAAATAAAGAGAATATTAATAAGGGTGGGCGTCTGCGAAAAGATTCAGAGGTTGAGGTTGATGGTTCTTTAGTTATTCATAGAGTTTTCAATTCAATGCGTGAACAGCAATCGTTTTTCCGCCGACTTCCTTATAAGAAAAAGGTAAATAATCTGGTATCGGAATTTCGCCCCGACGTAATATTTTGTGAGGAAATTAGTAATCTAAATCTTGCCTTGGAGATTAAGCGCAAATTCAGAGTGCCGATTGTTTTACGGACTGAATTTGCTTTCGACGCCAATTATCCATACCGAAGTATGGGCAGGTTACTACAGATTTTCAAAAATCCACTGACTGGTGATCGTCTCGCTATTCTTGTGGGCGGCTTAATATGGAGGTGGGCCTACGCTAACGCAGATGCAGTTATTTCTTGTTATTATGAAGATTCTCCAAAACAGCCTGAGGTCAATAACACGCCGTTTTATTATGTCCCTTGGCCAACTTATTATCCTAACATCGAAGAGGAAGTTACGAGGGCAAGGGGTCGTGCGATCTTCATCGGAGCGTTTGACTCCCACAAGAATATGAGCGAGTTATTGTCCACCATTCCCCAACTTTTGCAAAAGACTCCTCTAAAGGAGTTCTGTGTTGTTGGTACAGGGCAGGACTTAAGTGTTATTGAACAACTGAAAGCTAGTTACCCAGATTCTATAAAACATTTTCAATCATTGAGTCGTGAGGAATGTCTTAAATTGATTCGAGATAGCTTCTTTTCATATTCTCCCGCGACTCGAGGAGGGTGGGGATTCATAGGAGACTCTTGGGCAATGGGGACGCCCGTTGTTGTGACGCATAATCATTATGGATTTCTTGATGATGTAGATTCGGTGGTTACCTCCCCTGAAGAAATAGTAAATAGAGTCAAGTCGCTTTATGAAAATGAAACTGAATTTGAGAGAGTACGGGTAGGTGGTCATCAGCGTTTTCTTGAACACCATACGGCTGAAGCAGTTGGGCAGAAGTTTTTTGATATCTGCGCGATGGTTAAAGGTTAATTATTCAGGTATTTAAAAGTTATAGTCCAGAGATCAAGTGGAAGTGCGTGAAGAGGATGGTCTTTATCTTTGGTACGAAATCAACTTGAACATCCTTTTAAATGGCATTACGTTTTCTATCAACAACAAAGTATCCAGTGACATTGGCTGGAGTTTAATTTCCGTTAAATATGGAAAAGTAGAAGAAGTACGAGACTACTATAAAAATGGGCAATTAGAATCCCACACTTACGATGATGCTGAACTTGGGAGAGTTGGCGAGCATTTGTTCAAACGTAGCTGCAGACTATGTGACATAGATATATAATAGCTGGAAAGTTCTGTATTACTGATTATCCGAATAATGTTAGGAGATCTAATTAATGAAAAAGTTGCTTTCTGATTTCATATATAAAAGACCAATTTTATTGGTTTTGATGCATTTGTTTAGACCCAAAGTCGGATCATTTAAAATTGATTTACAGTCTATTCATAATAAATTTGTAATTTCAACTACAGAAAGCACATCTGCATTGGATTTAGGATGTTGCCCCTCTCCACAAAATAGATTTGATGCAGAAAGTGTGATTGGGGTTGATCTTGTTGAAAATAAGAAAAATAATGTGATTAGATGCGCTTTAGGGTATGAAAAATTGCCTTTCGAAGACAATTCTTTTGATTATCTTTCGGCTTACGATCTTATAGAGCACATACCGCGTTTTGTCAGAGGTGTCTAAAAATGGCCCTCCTTTCATTTATTTTATGAATGAGTGTTATAGAGTGCTTAAGAAAGATGGAGTCTTTTTGTCAATGACGCCTATCTATCCTTATTTAGGTGCTTTTCAAGACCCTACGCACGTTAACATCATAACAGTTGATACTTTCACAAATTATTTTTCCAATCAAAAATTTTGGATTGCCTAACATTATGGCATTGAAGCGAATTTTAAAATTATTGATCAAAAAATGTTTGGACAGCATTTGATTGCTGTCATGACAAAATGAAATTTGCACATGACCGCATTCCTTCAATTTTCAATGCCTAATGTTTTGCCAAATTAAAAATAAACAAACAATATGAAGCGACTATTAATGAAAATTGTAAGATTATTTGGATTTTTGCCACATTGCCAGCTCTCGTGCTCGCCAATTCCAGGTTTCAGAACCGAACAACGTCCCTCATTCAAAGTGGGTTGATTATTTAAGTGAGCATTATAATAAGTCAGGCATGCGTGTTCTTGAGATTGGCTCGAGGGTCGTAAATGGCACACGTTATCCTCTTCCAAAAGATTAAATAAATTATAAATTGGGTATTACTTTTTAAATACACTGATTTATATATTTTCGTGCATTGTAATACACTTTAAAATAACAATATAAAGTCACAATGCAAATGAGTTATACTGCCTATAAGTTAGGTTTTCAAAGGGCAATAAAGACAATCAAAAAAGATTTAAACTTTCTTGAAGATAGTTTCAGAGTTTAATGTGAGTTATTTTTAATTATTTTCAATGAATAGTAGCGGATAATATAATGAGTACCTTTTCATTAATCATTTTGACACTGTATTTTTTTACGTTTAGTGCTGTTTTTGTTGCTAGGTTTCTAAACATTAAAATTGGCAATGTTCTCGCAGCAGCGACAGCATTGACTGCATTCGGAGCAGCTGCCTTTCGTCCGTGGCATTTCCCAGATGTAGATACATACAAACTGATGTATGAGTTTGCTGCGTCAGGTGACTTCAATAATCCGGCTTACTGGGCTTCATATGGAGAGTCCGGATTTAAGATTTTATCTTATTCGATATCTCTATTAGGACTTGATTATTCCAGTTTTCTAATGATAATGGCTGCCTTCTCATACCTTTTATTATTATACATCTCTCGCATTTCTAGCGTTCCATTTGCTTATTTGTGGTTTACTTATTTTAGCTTTTTTTTTATTACACGTGACCTTGGTGTCATTAGAATGGCGATAGCGTCGCATCTTATTGTTATTTTCTTTATTCATCGAAAGTTTATTTGGCAAGCAGTGAGCATCACATTTGCTACGCTTGCTTTTCAATATTTCTCTCTTATAGCAGTGTTTGCGAAGCTATTCTCTCGCGTCAAAATAGATTGGTTTTCTATTTCACTTTTATTTCTGATCTCATTTGTTACTTCCAACTTTATTAGTTTTGAAAATACTTTAATTCCGGAAATGCAACGCAATGCCTATGAGGGGACTATTTATAGTGAAGCGGGCGGTAACTCAATAATTGTTCCTCTGGTTAGGAACCTGTTTTTTGCATTTTTGATTTATTTTCTTATGAGAAATCAGACCAAATTCCAGCATTATAAGTTATTGATTTGGGCAGCATTTCTTTCTGCTGCAATTTATATTATGACTTCCGGTATATTAATAGTAGCGCAACGTTTTTCTGCTTATTTTGGGGCTGCAGTGCCTCTTGCATTGGCTTTTCTAATGCAAAGGCGATCAATAAGAAATCACCAGTTCTTCTTAGTCATTTTGGCTACTTTGCTTAATTTCGTATTGTTGTTTTATTTTAACAGCTGGGTTTGGCAGTAAACGTTCGCTTGTTATGGTCGTTGAAAAAAAATGGTTGTTTAGACGTGGTGTATTTTAATTATGCATAATAAAGTCCCAAGGGTAGCCGTGTTGATGGCAGCCTACAATGGTGAGCAGTGGATCCATTCTCAGTTAGATTCTATATGGTCACAGGAAGGTGTGACTGTAGATGTATTTGTCAGCCTAGATGTCTCATCCGATAGCACTCTTAGTCTTCTACAGCGTCTAAAATGTAACCACACCAACTTGTTTATTTTGCCTTATGGTGAGAGATTTGGAGGTGCAGCGAAAAATTTCTTTCGCTTGATTCGTGATGTTGATTTCTCACGTTTTGATTATATCGCTTTGTCAGATCAAGATGATATTTGGGGTAGTGGTAAGTTACACTATGCAATTAGGACGATTGAACAAGATGATTTGGATGGATACTCTAGTGATGTGATTGCTTTTTGGAGTAATGAACGAGAGAAGTTAGTAAAAAAATCTTTTCCCCAAAAGAAATTTGATTATTTTTTTGAAGCAGCTGGCCCAGGCTGCACATATGTATTGAAACAGCAGTCCACACAAAAATTTAAAAATTTTCTTATTAAGAATTGGGAATATGTTAATTTAGTAGAATTACATGATTGGATGATTTATGCTTATTTTCGCTCTCAGGGTATGAAATGGAAAATAAGCACTAAACCTTTAGTGCGCTATCGTCAGCATGAGCATAACCAATTTGGATCAAATTCTGGTTTAAAGGCATATTTAATTCGTTTTAATAAAATTAAAACAAAATGGTATCGCAATGAGGTTCAAAAAATAATTTATTTATTGAATGGGAACTCTGAACAAGACATTTCTTTAAAAAGACTTTTTTTAATAAAAAACTTTTGGTATTTAAGGCGTAGACCGAGAGATGCGATATTCTTATTATTTATGATTATTCTTCAAATGTTTTAATGAAAGTATTATTGACAGGCGCAACAGGCTTTATTGGAAAGGCCTTGGTTACAGAACTTACGCAGCAGAATTTCAATATATCAATTGCTATTCGTCAAAAAACCAACCTGTTTCCTGATGAAGTTAAACAGTTTTTAGTAGGAGATTTTGAAAGTGATCCTGATTTTTCGACTAGTCTTGCTGAGGTTGATTGTGTTATTCATTTGGCAGGTAAGGCGCATGTGCTTGATAAAGCTAAAGCATCGGTTTTAGATGGATTTCGTAAGATTAATACTGAATTAACACTTAGCTTGGCAAAACAGGCTGTAACAGCTGGAGTTGAAAGATTTATATTTTTAAGTTCGATTGGGGTGAATGGTAATCAAAATAATCAACCATTTCTGGAAATTGATACTCCTAATCCGCAAGAGCCGTATGCAATCAGTAAATATGAGGCAGAACAGGGTTTGTTAAAATTGGCTAAAAATAGCAGTTTAGAGGTGGTTATTATTCGTCCACCGTTAGTTTATGGGAATAATGCCCCTGGTAACTTTGGCAGATTAATCCAATGGGCTGGCGCTAAATTTATGCTTCCTTTGCCATTAGGCGCTGTTAATAATGATAGATCGTTAATAGCCATTGATAATTTGGTGAGTTTTATTATTGTTTGTGCTCTACATCCAAAATCTGCTAATGAAATTTTTTTGATTTCTGATATTGACACACTTTCAACAACACAATTGTTAAAAAAAATTGCTAAAGCATTTAATAAAAAAGCATTATTACTTCCCATTCCTGTCAGCTGGATGATTTTTGTGGCAAAATTATTAGGCAAAGAGGCCGATGCGGTACGCTTGTTTTCTTCACTCGTTGTTGACAGCAGTAAAGCGAGAGATTTATTAGATTGGCACCCTATTAAAACAATAGATGAACAGTTGTGTAAAATTACAGAGAATGAAAAGAGTATTTGACTTAATATTAGCAATTTTTCTATTTTTGCTGCTGCTAATCCTGCTTTTATTAACAGCTATTTCTATTATTATTACCTCAAAAGGCCCGTCTCTTTATTGGTCTGAGCGTATTGGTAAGAATAATAAAATTTTTAAAATGCCAAAATTTAGATCAATGTTGATTGATACACCATCTGTAGCAACACATCTACTGAATAATCCGAATTCTTATTTGACACCGATTGGTGGTTTTTTACGCCGCTCTAGTTTAGATGAATTACCTCAATTATTCTCAATTTTAAAAGGTGATATGGGCTTTGTAGGGCCGCGACCTGCACTTTATAATCAAGATGATTTAATTGCTTTACGTTCTGAAAAAGGTGTGGATAAATTGTTGCCTGGCATTACGGGTTGGGCGCAAGTTAATGGCAGGGATGAGTTGTCAATTCCTGATAAAGTGTCATTAGATGTAGAATATTTAAATCGACAATCGTTTTGGTTTGATATAAAAATATTGTGGATGACTTTCATAAAGGTTATTAAACGTGACGGCGTGAGTCACTAACAAAGATAAGGTTGAATTAGGCTGTTGATTTTTCTACAGTTAATTAATATTCAGCCAGTTGCTATCATTCCAACTTTGAAGATATCTCATTGCGCTAGTTTCTGATTTCCAACCACCTCTAATCATAATTTTCTCTAGCGGGATATTTTTGTCTAACAGGTCAAGAGCAGCACCAACTCTAAATGAATGGCCAGATAATTCACCAATTTGATTCAGGCCAGCTTGCTTTTGAAGACTCTTTAAAATATGATTAATTGATGCGGGCGTAAGAGAAGGGTTGGTAGATAGATTTCGTTTGAAGCTTCTAAGGATGTAGCCACTATCTTGATCAATTGCTAGTGACCAGCTTGAGATCATCTCAGAAAGTTCACTAGATATTGGAATTATTTTCCCTTGATTGTATTGATCAGTTTTAGAATGTCGAAGTAAGAGCGCATGTTTATGATTACCATGATGCTGTAAGTCTTCAAATTTATATTTACAAATTTCAGATCGTCGACGCATGGTTTCATAGCCTAGTTGCAAAAGCAGCTTATTTCTGAGGACGACTATATCGTCAGAACAAGCTTTTTAAGTTTGATCAAAATATCATAAGTTAGGGGTGTTGCTTGTTTTTGTGGCTTTCCAAATTTTCTTCGAAGTTTTTTGATGGTTAGAATGACTACAGGTTCTTTTTGTAGGGTTGGTGCTTTTAGTGAGATTGAATATACTGCTAAGGCTAGCTACTCGCCTTTGTATAGTTGCAACCATTAGGCTTTCACCCATCTGTAGAATATATTCTGCAAATTTATCTTCATGAATATTAAAGGGATCGTGTTGATATTTCTGACACCAGTTGGAATAATGCATATAATCTGATCTATAAGATCTAATTGTATTGGGCGCATAAGCATCCTCTAAAGAATCGAACAGGCTATTTATTTTATGCATTTTATATTTCAATTGGTATTTTAAATACCATTATATACCATCTTTATGATTTCATCTAAACAAATTAAAGCTGCACGTGCACTCCTTGGCTGGAAAGGTCAGGACCTGGCCGATAAGAGTGGCGTTGGTGTTACAACGTTAAGAAGGTATGAAACTCAAGACGGCATACCAAATGCTAATGCATCTGTTATCAAGGCTATTAAAGATTGTCTTGAAGAGGTGGGAATAGTATTTTCAGGAGACCCTGTTAAAAGCCCAGGCGTGTCACTAAATCAAAATGAGTAGTTAGACGGTTTTTCGTCTTTTTTGAAGCTCAAGTAACTCACCAAGTGTTTTAGAAAACTGTCTTTCATCCGCAGTTCGATAGCGTTGAATTAAACTTAACTTTTGAGTATCAGGCATGGCAGCGTCTTTGACTTGCTGGGATCTTTTTTCTAGATCATTAATCATCATATGGGCTTTGATATCGCTACCAAGGTTTCTGGAGAGTTGTTCAAGATATAGCTGTAGAGAGGTTGATCGGATTTTGTTAGAGTCTTTTGTGATTTCTTCTCCAGATAGGAGGCTTTCATTGGAAGATTTATCTGAGTCTACTATTATTACCCTTACATTATTGTGATTGTTATCTTCTCGATGTATGAAGTTACATAAGTCAAGATCTTCTTCAATGCATTTGTCAATAATATAGGAAGCAGCCATAGGCATGTGCTTTTCGACATAACCCCAGCCAGATACATCGCTTAGATTTTGAAAATGAATCTCATCCATCAGATTCATTTTATCGATTATGGCTGTAGGACTAAATTGTGGTTTGTTGAGATAAGCTGCATGTATGTTTTCAAGTAATTTTGAATCTGTATTGCCATTATCAAGACTTTTAATAATTTCATCAGGGTGTTCAGCTTCACTACTGGCAAGGTCAAACATGGCGTTTTCAACTTGCTGAATGCGCATAAGTCTCACGGAACATTCGGCTAGTTTAGAGATGAGGACTTTTTCAATGGATGTTTGTGGATCAAAGTCACTGTTAAATGCCTCAACAGTTTCATCAAATAGAGCTTGCTCTTCGGTGTTAAGCCAGCGCCTTGCAGTCAGGCCGTGAGTGATTGAATTACGACTGGAGATGGCCTTGGTTCCTTGGATTTTGGACCGCCGTTGTACTTAGTATTATTAGTCATTATCTTAAGGTTATAATTGCACTATTAACTTATTTTAACTGGATTCATAAAATTTTATGTGTGTAATAAACACCTTTTTACGAAACGAACTTAGCTTTTGATAAATGCCCTTATCGACTCTAAAAGCACTTATACTAAACCAACCAAATTAAACTGATTCATACCCTTTGTTAAGTAAACTCGTTAATCTATCACGCCTTAATAAACAGCTTATTATGCTGTTTGTTGACTCTATCGTTCTTGTGTCAATACTTTTGGCATCGTTCTCAATTCGACTTGGATATTGGTATTTGCCTCACAGTGATTTAGTTTGGGTGATATTAGGTGTGCCTATTATTTCCATCCCTATCTTTGTTAGATTTGGCCTGTATCGTGCAGTAGTTCGCTATATTGGCTTTAAAGCTCTTTGGGCAATTGTACAAGCAGTATCTCTTTATGCGTTAGTGTGGGGTGCAATTGGCTTTATCGCTGCTGTGGAGGGTATTCCACGTTCAGTAATACTAATTAACTGGGCGTTGTCTTTGTTGGCAGTTGGTGGTTTACGCATTATGGCGCGTTGGTTCCTAACTAGAAGCGGAAATACGGAAAATACAGACACTTTCAGTGATTGCAAAAGAGCATTGGTGTACGGTGCAGGCGACGCAGGCATTCAACTTGTATCAGCATTAGAGTATTCAAAAGAATACCAGCCTGTTGGTTTGATTGATGACTCAAAAGAATTGCAAGGTAACC
>JYMV01024623.1_pt1 | contig 13908 bp, 19 predicted proteins | sample 338911 | NCBI WGS metagenome assembly JYMV01 (sample SAMN03354496, study PRJNA234377) | hydrothermal vent metagenome | biome: Deep sea; feature: Hydrothermal plumes at the Eastern Lau Spreading Center, Western Pacific Ocean; material: Seawater | place: Tonga | collected 2009 | depth 2000 m m
CTATGATTGATTGGTCTGCTGAACAGAAAGGCGTTAAGCACATAATGATTGATTCATTAATGATGTGTGGTGTTAATCAAGACGATAACGAGAGTCAAAAGAACTTTGTTGGTAGATTAACGACTAAAGCAAAACAACACAACATACACATACACCTTGTTACTCATTGTCGTAAAGCACCTGTGGGAATGAAGAATTATTTCCCCAACAAGTTTGATATTGCAGGAAGTTCAACTATCTCTAACCTAGCTTTCAACATAATCATTATTCACCTGAATGAAGAAAAACAAAAAGAGAAAGATGAGGGGTCAGCAGTTGATTTTAGAGACCCTGATGGTTTTATGAGAATTGCTAAACAACGAAATGGTGAATTTACAGGTTCTTGGGGATTTTGGTATGAAACAGAATCTCTACAATGGACTGATGATGATTCAATGTCATTACAATATAACCCTAATAACGAGCCTATGGCTATGAGGTGGTAGCATGAGTAAGATAACTAAATCAGCAAGAGGTAAGCCTTGTATGTTAAGACTTGAGGGTTGTGTAGCAGGTGGTCAAAATCACACAACGGTATTCGCTCATTTAAACTCAGGAGGTATGGGGCGTAAGGAAAACGACTTATTCGGTATGTATGCTTGTCATAGTTGCCATGATATTATTGATGGCAGGAAACCAACTGATTATGAGCGAGAGTGGTTAGAACTAGAACAACTAAGAGCAATGGTTAGAACGCAAAAAATGTTATTAGATAAAGGAGTAATAATATTATGATATACGAATATAAATGTAGTAAATGTAATAAATCTTTTTCCAATACACGACCTATGTCAGAGTACAAAGAACCTGCTGATTGCCCTAAATGTGGCAAATCTTCTGACCGAATTTTAAGCCCTACAAAGTTCAAAACTTCAGGTGGTGGTCATAAAAACACTTGGGATGGAAAGGGGGTTATGAAATGAATAAACTTATATTCAAAGACCAACCTAAAGAAATGGCTTTTAAGACGCTAGTTCAACAATTCTTTAAAGAGAACCCTGATACTACACAAGCAAGTATATCTATAAGCCGATATAAACCATCACGCTCAGACGCTCAAAATCGTCTGTACTGGAAATGGGTTGATATATTAGGCAAAGAATTAGGATATAGTAAGGATGAAACACACTTGATACTAGCTGATAAGTTTTTAGGGCGTATAGAGATAACTACCAAGAAAGGTGATGTAATATCTACTGTAAAGTCAACTAGAGGTTTAAAAACGGGTGAATTTACCGACTATTTGCACGATATTGATTTTTTTATTTCTGAATATGATATAGTTCTGCCTTATGGGGATGATTATAAGTTAGCTATGGGGGAGAAAGATGCAAGGAAAGTACCACAGTCCTGAATTATGTAAAGAAAAACTAGAGTGTATCGTAGGTTTCTTAGGTGAAATACAAACAACATTAGAATATCCTAAAACAGATAGAGAGCAATGGGTTCGGGGTAGGTTAGAACTAGCCTTACAAGACCTAATGTACCTTAACAACGAGGTGGATTTAGGCGAAGACGAAACACACGCATGAAGGCGGTCTTCTATGTAGCACCCGTTCCTGCATCAAGACCTAGAGTAACAAGATGGTCAACCTTTTTTCCTAAGAAATACACAAAATATCGTGAAGACATGGAGATGGCAACCGCCAATACATTGTTCACACCGTTTGAGGGCAACATATACGCCCAATTAGACTTCTTTATTCAAATCCCGAAGTCTTGGTCAAAGAAAAAGAAATTATCCAAACAAGGTCAATATTGCGACAACAATGCTGACATTGATAACTATTGCAAAGCAATCCTAGATTCTCTTAATGGCGTATATTACGAAGATGACAGACAAGTGGTGATGCTTAGAGCGAGAATGTATTGGTCTAATACGCCACGGGCTGAAGTAACAATAACAAAACTAGAGGAAACAAATGACAAAGAAGGAGTTATGCGAGAAACTCGCTGAAGATTATGCTGACAGAGTTGCTAGGACAGGCATGAGTTATGATGGTGCTTATAAACATTACCTAGAGCGTTGTTTAAAAAGAAAAGAGAAAGAACTAAAAGAGCAGTATAAGGCTCAAGGCATGGACAATATAGATGGATTTGTTTTAAAAACAAGATGATAGTTGTGTGAATAGTCTATGAAAAGCATCTAATAGGAGATTTTTTTAACTCTTTTGAGGAAAGTAGTTACTACCCACACGCAAAATCAATATACCATAACTGATGTTGTGTATAGTATTATTTTGCAGTATATACCTATGTAACACCGTGTATAATTATATCAAACACTAATATTAACAAACACTAATATGAAACAAAAAAACAAAGTACATCAAATAAATATCAAAATTGATGAAAAGGACTTAGAGTTTTTAGACGCTAAAGCTAGACGCTATGGACTATCTCGTTCATCTATGATTAAGAGTATGGCTTTAAATGCTGAACTTAGTTATGAATTGCTTGGAAAGTTAAGAACACCTATAATTTAAAACTTAGTTTAGTACATTGGTAAGTTACTGTAATATTCGTGCATAGCTTCATCATAAGCTTTTTCATCAAAACCATCGGGATGAATAGGAGATGTATAGTTTTCTTTCTCAGGATACGGGAAGTTCTTCGAGAAATAATCCTCATAGTTCCTGTACTTAGGATAATCAGGCGACCAACCACCTATAAAGCCTGAATCTCTACCGAACAGTACAGGTTGGGAGTACACAGGTTCATCACTGAATAACCCCCTAATGAAACTTTCATTGGGTTCGCCAAAGTAATCGGGTGGATAGCTGTCAAATTTAGAAAATAATCCCATATTACATCCAAGGTATCTCACTAAATTTACCACTCTTCAATCTCTTTATATCTTTCATAAGTTCTTGTTTAGAATAAAAAGGCTTTTTAGCTTTCTCAGAATGCTTATATCTTCTCCACAACTGCATTGAAACTGTATCTCTTGGTCGTGTATCTAACCACTTATCAAGAGGAGACTTCTCAGGCTCATCATTAAATAATCCACTGAACCATCCCATTACTTACCTCCACATAAATTTTTAAGCTTACCAAATAGTTCGGTTGCTTTCTTAGCATCTAAACCTGTTTCTGCAATAATGATTGATATACCTGCTGTTCCTGACTTGTCTTTAGGCTCTAAAGTCTTAAACTCAAAGTCACCTTTCTCTTTATCAGTAAGTGTAGACATAGGATTGTTACGCTTATCAGACTCAACCTCCATATTTGCTTGTGATTTGGATGCTTCTGAAAGTTTAACATCTAACTCAGCGTCATCAAATACATCATCAAGCGTGTTGAAGTCAGCGTCTGCTTCCATCATCTGCTGTTCATCGTCTGCGTCATCAATTTTCTTTTCTAGCTCTTTATCTAAATCAGCTTTTTCTTTAGCTAGTTTTTCTGCTTCTTCACGCTTCTTATCTTGTTGTTGAATTAACTTTTCTTCAGCATCGTAGGTTGTTAGAATGTCTGATAGACGCTCTTTCATATCACCAAGCTGAATATCTTGTTTCATAGCTTTAGCTTTAGCTTGTAACTGTTCTGCATCAGCTTTCTGATATTTATCTTTAATAGTAGCAACTCTTTCCGCCCTACTATCTACATTTTGACCACCGCTAGTTCTCCACTTGTCTTTTCTAAGTCCTGAGCTTGTTTCCTTTAATAAATCTAGTTTAGTATTATCTTTTGTACTGTGAATCCCACCTATGGTGTCTGTCCAAGTACCACCGCCCTTTATTACTTTACCATCTTTAGTAACCTCTTTACCTGAGCCACCATCATAATATTTACCAGTATTCTCATCTTGCCAAGGAAATTCTATTGGAATAGATAATGGTTCGATAAAATCTTCTTCATCTAACTCAGCACCCATCTCCATGACCTCTCTATCAGTCTCGGCATTTTCTAGCTGTGTATCTAATTCAGAACCTTCTGTTTGTTTTTTTACAAAGTCTTTAGTTGATTGACCTTTTTTAAGACCTGTCTGTTTAGTGAACTCCTTAGCTTGAGCAGCATTAAGCTTATCTAAGAATGTTTTCCATCTATCAGTAGCAAAAGAAGTTCCTCCACCTGAAGATATAGGACCTTTGTTTCCTAAAGTACCATCAGTCTTATATTCATTAAATCTTCTAATGTTTTCTTGAAGATTAGGGTCTTTAGCTGTACCGTAATATCTTCCTGTGCCTTCACTATTTCTGTCCTTTGCCATTATTACTCCTAGTATTTGATAGGTTTTTTAGATTCTTTTGAACGCCAATTAACATCAGGATTATTCCTATAAGCATAACTAGCAAATAGTTTAGCTGTTTTTGCAGAGCCTAAACTCCACATATAGTCTTGTATGTCACTTATTTGCTTTGTAATCTCTTTTACAATGTCTGGGTCTTTTAAATTTCTACCCTCTCCAAGCTCTTTATAAAGCTTCTTATGAACTGCTGTATGTAATCTACCGCCTCTACGCTTATATGCGTTAATCATAGCGTGTTGAAACCATGGTTTATCAGCTAGGCGGTTTACAAAGTTCATTACTGTAGCAAGTGCAACATCACCACCTGCTTTAGAGCCTGATACTCCAGTACCTAAATTACCAATTATACGAGCAGTTGCTAGATTAGATGACACCATCTGCCCACCTTGAGTGTCAGGAATTATTTTATTTAGTTTTACTATGTCATCCCAGAAAGCTATTTGTTTTGGATAAAGCTTCTTTAAAATTCTTAAACCTTCTTTTGTTGCTAATAATTTAGATAACTCATTCTTCTCTAATAAGAAATAACCCGCAGCTCTTTGAAAGTTTTGCATCAGGCTTCCCTTATAATGACCAGCCTTTCCCATTGTTTTCTCAAGATTATTAACAAGGTTATCAAATTGGTTTACCTGAGACCAGTTAAAATCACCACGAAGCATTGACTTAATAAGCTTACCTGCTTTATCTGGATTAGCAGGGTCTGATGCTGCAATAAACTTTTTACCAAAGTCAGAATCTCTTATTGAAGCCCATTGTCTATAATTTTTCTTTAAACTTAGATATCCAGCACCATCAGGGATATTACCCCCCCATTTTTTTAAATCATACGCCTTAGCTGCAACATCTTCAATCTTCCTAATTTGTTTTAGAATGGGTTCTAATAATTCCGCATCGGCATTACTATATTTTTCACCTCCCTTAAAGCCTGATTTAACAGCATTACTAACAGCTTTTTTAATAGTTCTAAGTGCCATAGCTGGTGTGTATGCCTTACCAGCAGCATCAAAACCAGACTCTAAGCTTTCTAATGCAATATCTATTGCTGATTCAAACTTCATAGGGTGCAATCTACCATCAGGTACATTTTTTGATACTGGAGTTGACCACTTACGCCAAGGTGCTAAAGCTTTGTTTACCTTTTTCCAATTTACATCTTCTAGTGGGTATGATAAATATTCTGATTTCCAATATTTTCCAGCATCATCTAATATCTGTTTAGATGTTTTCTGAAAGTCAGCCATTCCACCTGGTAAATTAACACCTGCTTTAGTAACTGCATTCTTAGCATCAGTTATAACACCTTGTGCTGCTGCTTGAGGTGCAGTCTTTTTCATTCCCCTAGACGCTAATTCGCCTAATGATTGTTTAGGGTGTGTAATTGCCCTAAAAGTAGGTCCTATAACATTTTTACCTAAACCTTTAGTAGCCCAAGGCGCTACTCCACCTATTGTAGTTGATGCAACCGTTTGTAATGGGCTTACATCTCTACCTCCTAGATTAGATTCCATTGATTGTACTGATAAGTCTAAACTACCTGACTCTAATGCAGAAGCAGCAGCAAAAGCCATACCTGGTTTAAATAATTGTTTGATTCCGTATGCTGTAGCAGGTCTAGTTCCAATAGCAAACAGCTTTCCTATACCTAAAGAAGCATAAGTTACAGGGTCTGCCAGAATATCAGAGGCTATCTGTTTGAATTGTTCAATACCTGGTCTTGAGCCAGTTCCAATAGAAGATGTGTCATTAAAAGCATTAAATCTTAATAACATATCTGCTCTATCCTTTTCAGACATTTCAGATGCTGATTTATATAGTGTAGGTAAAGCTCCAGCCATATCTAATCCACCACCGTCTTTTGATGGTCTAGCGGTTACTAATGAGTTCATTGTTGTATTCCAATACTCAAAGTCTTGTTCGACAAGGTCGGAATCATTGCCAGTCCAAGCATCACCAGTTTCTTTCTTAAAATTCTTTCTTAAAGCAGATATGTACGGTTTATTATATGACTGTTCATCATAAGCTCTTACGAGTTTATCATTTCGCAAAAGGTCTAATGCTCTCTTAGCATTGATTTTATCTCCTGCTTTAATATAATAACGAATAGAATCTTCTAGGTTTCCCCTTAGTTCATTTCTATTGTCAACCTCTACTTTTCTGGATGCTATCATTACATAGCCTCGATAGCTGCTGCTGCTGCATCTAAGTCTAAAGTCTCACCTGCTCCTGGCGTAGTTCCTGTAGCCCTTCCTAAAGCAGCTTCTAATTTTATAGAAGATGGACCTCTAAGCTTGTTGAGAGGCTCTCGCTTCCATTGCTCAAAATGAGCCATCCATCCTGCATCTGAAGGTATTCTATTTGCAGCTCTTTCGGCTTGAATCCATTTAGACATAGCAAATGATTTCTTTTGTCTAAATTTAGCTACTTCTTTAGCCATTTCTAAGAGAAGTCGGTTTCCTCCTTTAGTTCTTTGTAATCCTGGAGCAGCATCTTTGAAAGCTTGAAACTCTTTATCTGATACAGCACCTTTAGTATCATTAACAAACTCTAGTGCCATAGTCATAGCTTTAGAATTAAAAGCTTCCATACTTGATGTAGAGTCTTCACCCCATCCAAAGTAAGCAGCAATTCTCCTAACAGGTAACACAAGACTTTCTGTAAATGGACCTGTAGTTATATTATCTAAGAAGCCTAACATTATGTCCATTTTTGCTTCTTCAGCGTATGCTCTATCTCCATCTTCAAAGATAGGCTTGGTTAAATCACCTAAACCCTTAGAGCCTCGTTTTACTTCTTGATTTAGTCGTTTATAATCTGTAGCTGTTACCAGTGCCTTCTTCATACACTCTTTATCACCAACTTTACATCCTTCCATTTGAGCAGCAAATTCTACAGCCTTCTGGAAAGGTCCTCTCGAGTCTCTACTCGTCTGTTTAGCCCTCATTCTATCACCCGTTTCTTTAGCTTGAGGCATTACATCTTTCAACCAAGCAGAAGCTGCTTCTGGATTAATTTGCTGTATCTTCTGATATGTTTCTTGAATCGAAGCCATAGAACTTAAATCCGCAGTTTTTGCTATTGACATAGCCTTGTGTTTAGGAGACTCATAACCAGTCATTCTTTTAATTCCTGGCGCTAACTGAGTATTTAAATCCATACCTCCTGCTGCAATCGCTTCAGGTCCTGAATAAATAGTTGGTTTCTCTTGGTCAAACATTCCCATAATAATCTCCTATACTGGTCGTCCAGTTATTCCTGTTTGTAGCCAGTTCAAGTAAGGGTTCTCTTGTCTAGTTAAATAATCTGGCGAAGTAAATTGTTGACCTGATGCAGATAATTGACCACCTAACATACCTGTGCGAGTATCATAAAGATTAGCAAGTTTTTGTCTAGTATATAAGTCAGTTGCTTCTCGTCTTTGTTCGTTTTCTGCTTTATTCCAAGCATTAGAAGAACTCTGAGTTACGCCTTGTGATTGTGCTAAATTGGCTGCTTTCTGGTCTCGTCTATCTCTTCCTGGTTGCATCAATGCTAAATTTGTTTCCCATTCATTAGCTAAATTAGAATCTCTATTAGCCCGTCTCTGTGCTACATCAGCAGCTTGGTCTTTATATAGGTCAAAAAGTGGAGACATAGCTTCATTGTAACGCTTGTTCTGTCTGTCTCCCATATATGCACTAACTAAACCTCTACCTAAGCCCCATAAGTCATTAGAGCCAACCTGACCATCAGAGCCACCTAATAGACCACCCATAAGGCTTCCAGCTTTACCCCAACTATAAGGCGCAGGAGTTTTTCCTTGACCTGAGCTTTGACCACCTCTAAATAGACCGCCTAAAGTAGTACCGATACCTGTCCAATTATTAGCTTGACCGCCAAAAGATGTATCCCATCGGTCTTCAACACCACCACTATAAGTGTCGCCTAAAGTATCCCACCATGACTCATCCCCTGAATCAAAAGAAGCGTCTAAAGAATCACCATAATCGTCAGACCAGTTCCAACTATTGTCATCACCCCAGAAATTAGCATCTTCTTGTATGCCCCATCCGTCATCATCTGCACCATACCAATTATCTGAGCTTTCATCAAATACATCATACCAAGCCATTATGCTTTCTCCTTTAAAAACTTATTTTGTAATTCTTTTACCATTATCTTATAATCATTAAGAGCTTTACCACTATCTTTATCTTCTCGAATCAAATCGAAGATAGGTTTTAAGTGAATATCCCATATATAATTATAAATGTCTGTAGAGTTCTTCTTATTATCAATAGCCTTAACAATCTTAGGTGCTGTCACTCTATAACGACCATAAGATGTTTTAAATGTAGGATGCCAAGAAGACATATAATCTCTCCATTCTTCAAATATAGTTAGACCTTCTTCACCTAATGCTTGTGTTGCAGCTGTGGCAATATAAGAGCCACCACCGCCACCAGAATCACCACCAGAGTCTGAGGCGCTATCATCAAAAGACCAACCTCCAGCATCAGCATCATCTTCATCAAAGTCCGAAGTTCCTGATAATCCATCGTCATCATCCCCACCCCAACTAAAGTCTTCAGAAGTAGAATCCCATTCAGTAGTTCCTACACCTGTCTCCTCTTGCATTTCAGCTGCACTACCTAAATCTGCATCCCAAGTATATCCTCCTGCTGACGCATTCATCTCCCCAGTGTCTGTGTCAAATGAATAATTAGTTGCTGCGTTATTAGACTCTGCTACTGCCTCATCTTGAGAGTTGTTCCAATTATAACCACCACCGTGCATTATACTTCCACCACCAGGCGACCAAGTATCATCACCCTCTTCGCCAAACGGAGCATTATTTTTCTCATATTCAGTCATAGAAGCGGCTTTCTCTTGCATATACTTGTTATAACCTTCAGTATCAGTAAATTGCAACTCGTCTTCCCAAGAGTCGAACAAATCACGATTCTGATTCGTAATAATATCGTATTGTTCTCCTGGTTTCATTCCGTACTTCATTGCTAAAGCTGAACCCTCTTTACCATCGTAGAAGCTGTTGTAAATAGAATTATAAGAGCCGTCTTTGTTATAAGTTCCAGGAGAAGGTGAGAACATATTAAACATTGCACCAGCAAGAGGATGAATAGCACTAATACCCATACCTAGTAAACCACCTTTAGTGTTATATCCTTGCAAGTAGTCTAATGCTGGCATAAAGTTTCCTAATCCAGCTCTATTCATTACGCCTCCAGTTATGCTTCTAGCTGATAATGGGTCATTAAGATATTGTAGTGCAGTACCTTTAGTAGCCATATCCCAAGCCCTATTACCAGTTAAACTAGCAAGACCAAGACCTTTGTTCAAACCTTCATTGCCAGTAAACTGACCTAACATACCTAAGCCTTGTTTAGCATTTCTGTATTGTGAACCAGATAGTCCTAATTCTTTAGCACCCAATCCACCTAATGATGTATTTCCTAAATCTAATAATCTTCCACCCTCTTTCCATCCTTGAGAGTATGAGTTACCAAAATTAAGCGCACCAGGATTAAATGAAGCTCCAAAACCTAAATCATAAGAGTTTGAATCAAAGAAATCATTATAAGCAGGTGCAGACTCAAAAGAATTTCCAAACAAACCACTGGTTGTTGATGAGTTTAACGATGGGTAGTCTGAGCTAGAACCACTAGAGAATGGATTTGTAAATGTTGGTAATGTTCTTGATGTTCCAGTATTAGGGTTATATGTTGGCGTACTTGTAACAGGTGAGCCATAACTATAATCTACAGTGCTACCTGTAGCGCTTGTATTAGGATAACCACTTGTATTAGTCACACCTTGACCAAAATTATTATCACCTAAAGATTGATTTGCAGATAAAGGATTACCTCCAAACAAATTAGTTAAAAAGTCTAAAGGATTTTGCGTTACAGTGCCTTGTGAAGATAACGAGGTATCTTGATAACTTCCATCAGGCATTAAGCTTTCTTTAGAGAATTGACCAGGGTCAAATATAGCATCGGCATTCTGGAATGGAGTTAAAGGCATTTAACTACTCCTAGGTTAGGTCTAAGTCAATCGTACAAAACATATAAGCACCATCAGAAACACAACGAACCAAGTCAAACTTATTGTTTCCTGAAGTAATTGTAGGGTTGTTACCACCGTTAAAGCTGAAGTTAGAACTAAATGTTACATCATAAGCACCCTGGTTCTTAATGATAAAATCTGCTTTAGCACCAGCAGTCTGGTTAGAAATATCTAAAGTGTATCCGTTACCCTGAACATTGATAATAAATGTCTCTGTATTTAATAGGTTAGCTGTTTGATTTGACGATAGAGATATAGTCTCTGAGGCTGTTGTATGTGCCTTAGTATATGTCTGTGGAGTATCTAATGTAACAACAGTTTCACCACCAACTGTAGCTGTCGTTGCTGTGAGTAAGTTACATACAAAGTTCTCACTTGCACTACCATTAACATCTGCTTTAGAGTTAACTGCGGTTCGTACTGCTGTAAATTCAGTATTGAAATCAGCACCTGATATTACTTTACCAGCGTCAGAATCAGCGAGTGCGTCTTTTCCAGACCAGCCTACTGCTATTGTATAATTACTCATCGTGTTTTCCCGTGTTTAAATAGTAAAGCTAATGATTGAAGGGAAGCTTTATACCCTTTAGTTACACCATCCATCTCAATTCTCAAATACTTGGCTGAACCTGATAAAGGTACTGAGTGTTCTTTCAATCCATGTATAGGAGCGTATTTATCACTTGTCCATGCAGCAGGTGAAGCTGAGGATGGATATTTAGCCACACCCCAAAGGGCAGGTACTCCACTTAAAGCAGGATTTAACTTAAATGTCGGTGATAATTTAGGTGATAGTTCAAAGTCTTTATATAGTCGTAATCCAATATCAGTTCCTTGACCACCAGATATAACCATAATCAATCGTTTTAATATAGAAGCTCTCTCTAAATCAGGACTTAATGACATCCATACTGTAGATAAACTACCAGTATAAGGATTTGATGTGTAAACACTTGAGCCATCGTAATCTACATCGTAATAACCCTCATAGCCAGCAACTCTACCTGTGTGCTGACCTACTAACAAACCATAATCTTCTGAATATATCAATGAAGCTGGGTGTCTATTATCAGCAAAAGTCCACTTAGTTACTCTTGGAGTTTGTTTATCTGCTGTTAAATACTGTAAGTCGAATACATAGGTTACATTTCTATCAACAAACGATAGTAAATACAAACCTTCAGCATAATAGTAAGCTGATTTAACATTTTTAGATGCTTTAATGTGGGCGATAATCTCATCTTTGACAGTAACGGATATATCTTTTAATGGTAACTTATCAGATTCAGCTGTTCTTATTAGTGATTTAACACCTGTGTCAGATAAGAAATATAAATCATTACCAATAGCTTGAATAGAGTCTCTTGATATACAACCGATTCCTCTAATTACTTCATCTAAAGCCATATCTGTAGGTTCATCAGGAAAGTTATATAAAACTATATTTTCTTTTCCAAATATAGCTAGTTTTCCTGCATACGGATGGATGGCTACAATCTCATCATGCCCCCATACAGTCTTTAGGTCGATACCACCAGAAGAACCAGTTGACCATTTATGAGCGTCTAGTAAGTCAGAATAATATAATACATCCTTCTCTTCCGTTATACCACCAGCCCACACTCTACCGTAATAACCTAGACCACAAGAAGGGTCGAAGGTAGTTACTCCAGCAGGAGCTGTATAAGAAGCGTCATCTTTAATCTTGCCCCAACTACTTGATTCATAATGTAATATATCCAAACCACTTTGGAAGGCTATCAATTCATTATTAAAGTTCTGGAACTGCCAGTCTGAAACTGAACCACCTGTAGCGTACACATTAGTGAATACAAGGTCTTTATCCGTTAAATCTAGCTCATATATATTTCCTGATACAGCGCCAAATATCTTGTTAACAGTACCGTTATAATGCTCTACCATAGAGCCAATCTTAGCACCACCATTAAGAGACATTTGCTTTAAACCTTTACGGAAGGTAACTTTACCACCTTCTGTATATACAATATTATCAGCCTTAGTAAACCAAGTAGCGCCTAGTGCGGTAGGATTAGTTTGAGAGTCTAAACCATTAATACCAATAGTATCTAAAGGTACTACATTTAAGACCTTGCTGTTAATTGACATACCAGTCTCTTTCATACTCCATATTAGAGGCATCTAACTGAACAGCCATATTTAATGAGTCTCTAGCTTCGGCAGCAACACCTGATGAGATAGTACCACCATCTTCACCTCTTTCAGCAATAGATTTAGCCCAAGCTCCTAAGATAACAGGTTGTGATGGAGTTCTTAATATCTGTGCAGCCGTCTTTAGTTCTTTCTGTGCGCCTACAATATTAAATGAAATAGTTTGCACTCCTGTTGGAACAGGATATAAATCAATATTGAAATCAGGTTCTCTACCTACACCTGCTTGAGATACACCGTTTAAAGCATATTTTGTTGGTAATCCTTTTGATATACTAGATAATGGAAATGTAACATTGTTAATCCAGTCATTAGTAACTTGTTCTAATACTTGACCCGTATTTTGACAAATAACATCTAATACTTTAAAGGAAATACCAGCGCCTCTAGTAGCATCACCTAAAGTGTATTGCATATTACCATCTCTGGTTTTAATATTGAATGTTTCTCTTAGAGCTTGCCAGTCGTGATAAGACTCAACTTGTTTCTTTGAATCATTCACAAGCTCACCAATTAACTTTTGATAATCAGTTACAGTATTAGAGTCATACAAACTACCTGACCAATCAGAGTCAATAGTATCTTCTCTTAACCTACGCAATACTGAATTGATAATCTCTCTATAAGTCATAGTTACTCCCTTTTGTTATCTTTACAGTCACACTTCGGCTGTATCATTTGTTGCATCATCTGCTGTGGCATACTCATCCATTGCTGGAAGAAGGCGTATGTTGAAGTAGAAAGAGCCACTCCTAATAAAAACACCAGTACACATTTTCTATTCATATCTCCAACCTTGGTCGTAGTGCTTCATTGTATGAAGTACATATCTCCATATAGGTCTATCTTTAGTACCAACATTAACCACCATAGCCAAGTAAATTAACAATAATAATAATTGCAAATATACCAACTACTGCAAGAGTAGTTTTCTTCATCGATTTAATCTTTTCAATTAGTTCAGTCATCTTCCCTTCTCCTATATTTATTCTTAGCTTCATTATAACCCCACTTTTTAGTTATGAATGGAGTCAACACATTCGTTATTAATAAGAACGCTATGAATCCGTATAGGGCGTTCATAAACAAAGAATCAGCTACAAATGCTACTGCTTGTTCCTTACTCTCTATGTTATCAACACTCTTCTCTTCTGGTAAAACTTCATCTACTGCTACACTTGTAGCTAAGTTAGCTAGTGCTGGTACTGGTCCAGCTATCGCATAAGTAACCGCAGTAGTTGCTCCTGTCTTAGCTATATTCTTAAACTTTAGTGAGCTACATCCTACTAAACTTACAACTAATAATAGTGCTATTACTTTAACCACTTCTCAATCTTTGTAATCATAAAGTTACAGAAATACTTAAT
>JYMV01027746.1_pt1 | contig 13905 bp, 9 predicted proteins | sample 338911 | NCBI WGS metagenome assembly JYMV01 (sample SAMN03354496, study PRJNA234377) | hydrothermal vent metagenome | biome: Deep sea; feature: Hydrothermal plumes at the Eastern Lau Spreading Center, Western Pacific Ocean; material: Seawater | place: Tonga | collected 2009 | depth 2000 m m
GAAGAAGTGACTGTATTTCAGGGTAAGGCTACGTCCTGCCGCCGCTGGAGAAAAACCGCCGAGACCATGCGTATCGTTGTAAACCAAGAACAGTCCAGTATTGGCTTGACCAAGAATTCCAAGGCGCAGGTTGCTCGACCACAAATCAGCCTTGTCGTTGTACTGGAGCAGGCTCTGGATAAACACGCGTGGTGTGAACGAGTACGACGTGCGGACCATCATGAGATTCGTCACGAACTTGCCGCCGGGTAGATCGTAGGCGTTCCGACTGAGACTGAACTCGGTATTAAATGAGTCGCCTACACGATAGCGGACCGATGACCGGATCATGACCCGTTCTCCACCAAAAGCGCCCCCCACCCATGAATACAACTGTCCACTCAACGCTGAACCTTGGTTCGTCATAACGACAAGCTGTATTTCTTGGTGATCGTAGGTTCCTGGTGGAACAACGACACTAGGCATAATCTTGAAGGCCTCCGTGACACCTTCAGTCGTGAGGTTGATACCGCTGTGTATTTCAGTCCCGTTCTTGAACTCCCAGTGATTATCGATGTGCGTGCGACTACTCTCCAAGAAACCGTTGAAGTCCCAAAAGAAGTTCGAACTCACATGCGGTCGGAGTTCGTGCAAATTTAGCGGTGCGTCTGGACCAAGCCGAAAGGTGTAATTCACACGACCATTGAAGTTGCGATAGTTTGTGCGCCTAAGAAACCCGACCTCGGGATTAAAATTCTTTCCGACCTCGCTATAACTGTAGTCGTGTTGCCACGCCTGCGAGTTGTATACGTATCTCAAGCTATAAGCATGATTAAGCCCAACTAGTCCGGGCGTTTCTGTGCGCGCCGCGAAACCATTAATTGTTGTGTTTTGCCCGATCCCCCATCGGCCATCAATACCGAAAGCCCTGTTGTAATCGTCCGATTTGGCCAGATCACCAGAAGCCTGGCGACTGACCAAAATGGCTCCGACATTCGACCGATTGGGCAGGTCCTTTCGAATTCGCGCTACCGTGAAGTTGTTCGATGGTGCGACACCAGAAACTTCTTCGGTCTGCATGCTGAGCAGCCCGACATTCACGTTCCCACCCACCTGACCCGACAGTCGTGCACCACCAAGAATAGGGAGCGCCATCCCGTTCGGACCGATACCGATTCGACGACTAAAAAACAACTCCGTCGTGCCGGCATTGCCGACTCCGAACAGCCCCGCATTCTCTAAAAAGAATGGACGTTTTTCAGGAAAGAACAAGTTGAACCGGTCTAGATTGATCTGTTGGTCGTCCACTTCCACTTGTGCGAAGTCGGTGTTATAGGTCGCATCTAGCGTTAGACTTGGAGTGACACTGTATTTCACATCGATCCCGACGTCGCCCACTATTGGCGTGCCGTTGGTAGCACCAGCCGAGCGTGCGGCGTCGCCGAGCAAGTAGGGCACCATGTTCAAATTTCGTTGGGGTGGCACCTGCAGCTGGGTCAACCTACCAGCCATAGACAGACGGTAAAGATTGTACTGGCGAGGTAAAGGCGACCAGAACACTCTCTCGTTTCGCTTTCTAATGTTACGTTGAAAGTTTAGTCCCCAGATTTGAAGCGTCTCTTGCGAGTATCGTAGTGTTCGGAACGGAATCGCAAATTCGGCACTCCAACCGAAGTCAGTTATCTGAGTACGAACTTCCCATGAACCGTCCCAGTTGATGTTAAGGCCCTGCCCCGAACCTTGCTGCTGCCGACCGCCGCCGCCGCCGCTTCCGCCCCCAAACCTTCCGGTGCCCTGACCTTCGTTTGTAACTTGACCGTCGTACTCGAGACCGGAAGGATTGGTACCAAATACAAAACCGTTCTGCTGATCGAGGTAGGTGTCGAGAATGATTTGGAAGCTATCGGTCTCACTGAGCGGCGAATCCCGACGACTATCCGAAACAATTATCGTCGACGGATCACTGTCGTAACAGATCACTCCGAAAAATAGCGTATCGGTGGAATAGGCAATGCGGACTTCAGTACGTTCAGATGCTGGTGCGCCTTCTTCTGGCGTAGTCTGGGTAAATCCGGTGACCGGCGCGATGGCAATCCAAATCGGATCTTCGAGGACCTGGCCATCGATCACCGGTCCATCGTCAATCGATTCGGCGATTGCATCGGACAAAGTCTCCTTCCCGCTGCCATTGCCATCCTCAAATGATTGTGCTGCGACCGATACTTCTAAGCCTATTCCCGTGACTACTACGAGCAAAACCGCCGCCAACCGTTCCATCGCCGTCTTCAACTCCCTTTTTCGACCTTGTCCACGCTCTGTCCACGAGCACCTCTCCTTACCGACACACTCTCCCGCGCGCACTGCAAAGAGCCGATCATTCTATGTTAATTGATATCGACCGACCCAGGGAATCTGCAAGTTGAGATCTAGGGGAGTGGTGGTGTCGACGATGGCGGTCGTCGATGCTTCGTACCCTGTTCGAAGGCGTAAGCGAATTCGATAAGTTTCGGCTCGGTAAATCGGCGGCTAAGCATTTCCAATCCCACCGGCATGTCGTCAGAAGTGAACCCAGCGGGCACTGTAATCGCTGGGAGGCCGGATTGCGCACTCAACCGGCAGTTATCCCCACCCTGCCGCTCACCGATGCGCGCCGCCTGCTGGCGCAGCGTAGGATAGATCAGTGCATCGATCTCAAATTCGTCCATCGCGGTAAACACGGCGAGACGTAGGACTTCCCTCCGACTTAGTGCCTCCCGATATTCATCGGTGTCAAGCGACTCTACGGCGTTCGACTGTTCAAGCCGTTCGCGAACGGATGGATGATGGAGTTGATCGGTGAGGATTTGCGTCAGTGAACTGACTGGCGAGTCAGGGATTGCCGCAAGATAGGCCTCAAGGTCAAACTTGAATTCGTGACTTAACACCACATAGGTGTCAAGAAGATCGGCCAGACCATCAATATCTACCTCAACCACCGTCGCGCCAAGCCGCTCGAGGTCGATGACGGCCGAGGCAATGACGTCCGCAACGGGTTGGTCCTCAGACTCCTGTACAACAAGCGTCGTTAATAACCCAAGCCGGGCACCATCTAGGCCATCAGCATTGAGCGAGGAGGTGTACGTCGAGGGGATCTGGCTGTCAGCATCAAGGGTAGTCAAGTCGGCAGGATCAGTTCCCACAGTTGCATCCAGCATAACGGCAAGGTCGGTAACGGTACGCGTGAGGGGACCAGCGATATCTTGGGTGTGCGAGAGGGGAACAACGCCATCGCGACTCGATAGACCCTCGGTCCCTCGAAGCCCAACAAGATTGTTATGCATCGATGGAATACGAATGGACCCACAGGTATCACTGCCCATGCCCGCTGCTGAGAAGCTTGCGGCTATGGCCGCACCCGTGCCACCGCTTGAACCACCTGGATTTCTGGACGTGTCGTATGGATTCCGGGTTTGTCCCCCAAGTGAACTGACAGTCGTGATTCCACGCGCGAACTCGTGAAGATTGGTCTTACCCAGAATCACTGTCCCGGCCTCCCGCAATCGGCGCACCTGGAATGCATCGTCGGGCGGCCTCACGTTGGCCATTGCAATCGAGCCGTTCGTTGTCGGTAGGCCCGCCATGTCGTAGTTGTCCTTGATTAACACCGGAATTCCGTGGAGGGGGCTGCGAATGCCAGAGACGTACCGCTCTTCGTCGAGCGCGCGTGCTGTCTCGGCGGCTTCAGGATTTAGGACAATGATGCTGTTGATCGCCGGGCCACGTTGGTCGTATGCCGCAATTCGCGCCAAATACATTTCGACGAGTTTCTCTGACGTCACGGCCCCGGTCTCCATTGCCACTTGGAGCTCCTCGATCGATTTCTCAGTGACATCAAACAACTCCAGCGGCGGATTCTCTGAACATCCTGACCCACCGAGCAGGAGAAGCCAGACTACGAGCAGCAGCCTGAACAGCGAAAACACGTGGGGTACTCGCATCGTCATATTGTGCCTACGGGGCCTCGATGCTAGCACGAAATGCCTTAGAATCATGGTGTTGCAGGAGCGCTCCCCCTCCTTGCACAGAGCAGCAATGCATATGGAGAGTCAAGAGAGCCTCACAGCAAGCCACCTATTCCAGACGGTTCGATAAGATCTCAGCCTAAACGGTCGGGGTATACTTCGAGCCCTTCGGAAGGAGACGAGATGAAACCAATTCTTGCTGTGTTGGTCTTACTGGCAGCTCCGGTGCTCCTAGCTCAGCAGCAGGCCCCTCAGAACGGTTCGATTCGTCAATCCGAACTGCGAGCCGACTTGTTCTTTCTAGCTTCAGACGCCATGCAGGGACGGCTCGCTGCCACAGCGGAGAACCGGTTGGCGGCAGAGTTCATTAAATCGCGGTTCGAGCGTCTTGGCCTGACCCCGGCTAGCCAAAATGGCACTTTCTTCCACGATTACAACCTGACAACAGCATCGCTCGCAGACGGTAACCAGTTGCTGATCTCTACGGATAACGGCAACTCCCTTCGCAGTCTTCGCCTGCTCCAAGACTACTATCCACTTAACTTCAGTGCCAGTGGCCGTGCACGAGGTGATTTGGCTTTCGCTGGGTTTGGTATCGTCTCTCCAGAGCGCAATCACGACGACTACAGCGGTGGCACGGTCGAGGGCAAGATCGTCCTCGTCCTCGACCATGAGCCTGGTGAGCGCGACCCAAGCAGCGTGTTCGACGGTGTCGTCAGGTCGGAGGTGTCGCGTAACTTGCGGAAGGCACTCTTCGCTCAGGAGCAGGGTGCGGTGGCTCTGCTCATCGTCACCGACGTACACAATCACACTGGCCCTGACAATTTCCAAACACAGGCTAACTCCACTTGGCCGGTGAATCCGCGGCGAGTACCACGCTACACGTTGTCGGCCTGGATGGACCAAGTCAGTATTCCTGTCGCGCAGATCTCTCCCGCCGTGGCCGCAGTGCTCATCCGTAGCTCTGACTACACCCTCGAGGAACTGGGTGAGACAGCCGAAGCCGACGGCGGAGTGACACCGATTCCAATGACCGGCCAAACAATCGAGATAACCGCCACCGTGGACCGCCGCGTGATCCCGGACCGCAACGTAGTCGCAATGCTTGAGGGCTCTGACCCAGAGTTGTCCGACGAGTTGATCATTATCTGCGCACACTACGACCACGACGGTGTCGCCAATGGGCAGGTTTTCAATGGCGCCGATGACGATGGGTCTGGTACGGTGGCACTTCTGGAAATCGCCGAGGCATTCGCGCTAGCTGCTGCTGACGGCATGCGACCACGAAGGTCGGTACTCTTTGCTGCTTGGAATTCTGAAGAACGTGGCCTGCTTGGCGCCTGGGCCTACACCGAACGACCAATCGTACCGCTCGAGCAGACCGCTGCAGTCTTAAATATGGACATGGTGGGGCGTAATGAGGAGGTACCGGTCGGTGGTGGCCGACGTTTCAATGGGCTGGAAATTCAAACGGCCGAGTCCAACGAGAATTCCGTCAACATCATGGGCTACACCTATAGCCCCGACTTGCAAACCGAAGTTCAGGAGGCAAACGAGGCTTACGGACTCAGACTGAAGATGGAGTATGACAACAATGCCTCGAATCTGTTGCGCCGGAGTGACCAATGGCCATTCTTACAAAAAGGGGTACCAGCGATTTTTTTTCACACGGGACTCCACCCCGATTACCACACACCCTACGATCGGCCTGAAAAAATCAACTACCAGAAACTCGAAACGATCGCTAGGCTCGTACACCAAGTCGCCTGGAATATCGCGCAGAATCCCTCGCGTCCGCGATACGCACCAGGAAATCCTTAAAAACCATCTTGAGGCACTTCCTGAACCGTTTGCCAACATGACCCTGTCACGATGCGGCCACCGTTGATGACGATGTCTCCTACGTCCACTGATGTCCAGGGTGACACGGATCTAGCCAACCTTGAGTACACGGCCGATGAGATGTGGCAGATGGGTAATGCCACGCTGGCGCGCGTCGTCGAGCACATCACGAGTCTGGCATCGCAACCTGCATCTGGTGAAGTCGACGTGGATACCTATTGCCGGACGCTGTTCGAACCAGCACCCGAGAAAGCTAGTGCGTTTGAACCGATTCTCGAACAGCTGTTTCGCGAGTGGATCCCCAAGTCCTTGACGACCCCTGGCCCGGGCTTTTTCGGTTACATCCCTGGCGGTGGCCTGTATCCAGCTGCTATCGCCGATTTCATCCAGAACACCACGAATCGGTTCACCGGTATCTGGCGGAGCGCTCCAGCGCTTGTCCAATTAGAAGCCAACGCACTCGGTTGGATTCGGGAATGGATGACATTTCCCGAATCAGCCGGTGGCCTATTCACAACCGGCGGCTCTATGGCGACCTTCAACGCTATTCTGTGCGCACGAGAGCAGCACCTCGGGGCAGACATTAGGCCAGGCGTCGTTTATACGTCGGCACAAGTTCACCATTCAGTGGCCAAGTCGGCAAAGCTGGCGGGTATCATGCCCGATCGCGTACGCCGCATCGAAGTCGATGAACAGTTCCGAATGCGCACTGACCTAATGGCCCACGCAATCGAGGCAGACCGTCGTGCAGGGCTCACCCCGTTCCTCGTAGTCTCTTCGGCCGGTACAACCAACACGGGCGCGGTCGATCCACTCGAGATAATCGCGGATTATTGCGCCCAAAAAGGACTCTGGCATCATGTCGACGGTGCCTACGGCGGATTCTTTTACATGTGCCCGCAACTTCGGCCACTGCTTGCTGGCCTTGAGCGTGCGGACTCATTGACGCTCGACCCACACAAGGGCCTCTTCTTACCCTACGGGACGGGCGCCTTACTGGTACGCGACGGTGCCGCTCTGCGCCGCGCTCACACGGCCACCGGCGACTACATGCCGGCAATGCCAGATGATACGGACAATTGTTACGACCCAAGTCAACACGGCCCTGATCTGTCGCGTGGTTTTCCCGGCCTACGAGTTTGGCTTTCCGTGAAACTCTACGGCACCGAGAAGTTTCGTGCCGCGGTGTCCGAGAAACGCGAGCTGGCTTTGAAGGCGGCTAACCGGATCAGACATCTTCCTGGCATCGTCATGGATGCGCCGCCGCAGTTATCGTTGTTCGCCTTTCACTTGGAATGGCCCGGGTCAACACTGGACGAACAGAATGCGGCGACGACTGCTCTCCTCGATCGTGTTCGGGCTCGAGGGAAGGTCCTGATCACCGGCTGCACCGCTGGCGGCCGATTCTTAGCACGAGTCTGCGTACTCAGCTTCCGCACTAGGCAGGAACAGATTGATACCTGCGTCCAACATGTTGCGGATGAAACGGAGAGAATTCTTGCCGACCATGCGGGTTCCGGGAAAGCAGGTCAACAATCCAATTAAAAAACCTTAGCCAGCCCTAACTTCACCGACCCGGTGGGACTGTAAAGTCGAATAGAACGTCCACCAAACGTCTGGTGTTAACGGAACTTCAATGAATCAGAGGCTTAGCCGAACCACTGGGTACCGCAGGCTCCGCCGAGGAATTGAGAAGGTAGCGGTCGAAAAAGCCGACAACCCTCCGCTCGAACTCCTCCGGCCGCTCGTCATAGAACTCAACATGGTCGAGGGCTGGTTCAAACCAGATCTCTTTGGGCTCACGTGCCGCATCGTACAGTAGCTGCCCAGATGATGGTGCAATCACAACATCGGCCCCACCCTGCATCAGCAGTACCGGCCTCGGGCTGAGGTCATCAATCCACTGGGTAAAATCAAGAAGGTTGGGGTTGATGTTCCAATCACGCTCGACCCAGAACATGATCATCGGCGCAAACGGAAAAGGCGGTAGTCCTGTAAAGTGACGAACGCTTGTTTCGACCGTGCTGCGAATGGAAGCGACCGCACTGTGCGCGACAACCGCCTTGATCGCAGTGGACTGCGCGGCAACTTGGATGGCCAGTGACCCGCCCATGGAGTTTCCAAATATACCGATCCGCTCTGGATCCACGCCGTCAACTTGCTGCACAAACTCGATCCAGGCCGTTAAATCCTGCATCTCTTCAAGGCCAAACGAAATCACCTCGCCACCATTAACGTCATGCGCTCTGACCGAAGACAGTAAAACACCGTAGCCACGCTTCGCCAGTAACGCCGCAATGCCTAGCAGTTGGGCCGAACGGTTCATCTTATAGCCGTGTTGGACAATAAGTGCTGCGCCATTCTGCGACGAAATCCACCATCCAGCTAAATGCAACCCATCCTCAGTAGTGACTTCCACGTTGCGGTAGTCTATGCCCACATCAGATGGCTTCTCAAGAATCGGCCGCCGGTTATCGAAAGGACTCGTGACTAATTCTTCCGCCTCGCGACGCGCCAGCCACATGCCCCCGATGAACACCACTAATGTCATCGCAATTACCACGCGGAACGAGGTCTTAACTATTTGTGTCATCTCAGAAGATCTACGCAGGCGTTAATTCACTTCGACCAAGTTCACTCCTGGTGTTCGACTGAATTGGTGCTGTCGATAGTTTTAACGGCCTTGATGCGAAGGCGAACGTAGTCGACTGTCCAAGTACCATCACTACCCTGTAAACGGGAGCGTAAGGCCTCACGGACCTCGCGGAGAGCCGCGGCACGGTCATCCTTGTCGATTGCGGCGAAAAAACGCTGCCCAAAGAGCGCCAACCAGTCCCCTATGTCTCCAGTAATCCGTGTGGGCCTGGCAAAGAGTTCAGCAGTGTCGACTGTGAAACCGTGCCCCTCGAGACACTCCGAGTACTCCAACACACTGGGAAAGTACCAAGGATCATAGGAGAGACCGTCGAAACCGCGCCGATTGAGGACGGCCACAAGTGCCAAGCGGACGGCTTCGATGTTTCCCGCTCCCCCGAACTCTGCAACAAACCTGCCGGCCGGCCGTAGCGCCCGGCAAACACCGGACAGCACCGCATCGTGGTCCCTGATCCAGTGCAGAGCAGCGTTACTAAAAACAGCATCAAACTCGTTTCTGAACTCGAGGGATGTAACATCACCAACCCGTGCGTCTACACCACGCTTGCAAGCAGCCGCCACTTGATCGACGCTGCTGTCAAGTGCCACCACTCGGCTGCCAGCCTGGATGATACGCTCGGTGAGAACCCCATCGCCACAGCCGAGATCGAGTATCCGTTCACCTGACGAAGGGTTAAGAAGGGCCAAAGCGTCTTCGCCAAGGTCTGACACAAACCGAGCGGTCCGATCGTACTCATCAGGATTCCACTGCTGACCTTCTCCATTTACCATCGTGTCCTATCCACTCACAACCTCTACCACCACTCACGGGACCGAGCGCATGATCGGATATAGGTCTGCGTCACTGAGTGCCTCGTCGAGCACGTTCCAATTGACAAAGCCGTCGTCAGAGCGAGGTTCAAGTAAAGTAAAAACCAGTCGACCCAGCGGCTGATCGAGATGAATAATCCGAGTACCAGCCATCATCGTCACCTCCGCTAACTGGTAGAAGCCTGTAAGTGTTCGTTCCCGATGGCCCTGAAACTCGCGCTCGGCAAAAGTCGACGATTCGATCTTGAAGCGCTCGACCTCACGCGTAATCGGAACGCCAAATTGCGTCATAACAATACCGTGTGCCTGAAGACGATCGATTACATCGGTGAGCGTTCCCGGTATATAGTACGCACTCGGTACCCGTTCCGTCTCCGTTGGGGTAAATGTTCCAAACTCGTACATCCGAGTCGGAATCTGTCGCTCAATTCGCCGAAGCATCGGCCGGCCGGTAAGTGGATGCCGCTCAGTTACAACCTCACCCAGAAGGATGTCCTTGCGAGTATCCGACCGCTCAAATTCGACTCGTACTGCCAACTGTTGTCCAACGAGCGGTGTGGTATCAGCATCCGCAACAATCTGACGAATCTCCGGGCCATCAGTGTGGATGTAGGAGAGAAGTTCCTCAACGAACCGGCGCGTCACGGCAATTCTTTCTTCGAAAGGAAGATACGCGTAAACCTCACTTAAGATACCGATACGGTTACGTAAGCCTGCGTAGTTATTTCCGAACCGCGGCCGATGATCAAACGTGTACCACCCGCGCTGCCGACTCGAACCCTCCCGCGGCAGATTACCGTAGTAATAGAAGTCCCAACCATCACGATCCTTAATGGCTTTCGTCACACTCGGCAATAGACGATTTCGAAGCAGGCTCACAATTGGCTCAACGGTGTTCGGGTGCAATGGTGGTGAATAAGTCAGATGGTAGCCATGATGAGTTCCATTCGTTGCGTGTAAATCAATCAGCACGTGAGGATCGTAGTCACGCAACATCCGCGTTAACGATCTCGCCTCGGGCGATTCAAGCTTTATATGATCTCGATTGAGGTCATAGCCCTGTGCGTTGGGACGTTGTCCCATACCTCCGGTCGGTCCGTGTTGGAAGCGCCGGTTCGTAAGCGCGATTCGCTCGTTGCCATCAGCGTTGTAGATCGGTGCAATGAGTAGAATCATCGATTCGCGCCAGTCGCGATAGGCGCCGTCGCCGATTTCTCGGAGAAGAGAAAGCATCGCCTCCTTACCCTCCACCTCGCCGGCGTGAATGTTGGCCTGAATGTACACACGGGTCTTTCCGCTTTGGCGTACGCTCTCCGCCGACCCGTCCGTGTCGCCAACCACAGCCAACCACAACGTGCGGCCTTCCATCGAATAACCGAAACTGGTCACTGTAATGTGCGGGGAACGGTCAGCCACCTTGTGCAGAAACGCCTCGGCCTCGGCATAACGGGTCGTTTCCATAAATCCAGTAGCCTCAGCACGTGTCAGTGGCGACACATCTTGGGCCGCCGTCGTAGTAGCAGTCCCAAAGAGTAACGCTGCAATCCAAGCTCTTCGTATGCTCTGATTCATCTGTTTCACTCCGGTGGGCCCTGCGTATTGCTCCTTGGTGATAACAAGCGATTCCCAACGTCCCGCTTCTGTCTACGGTAGAGACATGCTCCAATGCGAGCGAAACAAAAACCACTGAACCAGTCAGCGAATGAGTCGCTGATCTCTAAGAGTAGCGCGGAGGCGCTCGACTCTACGGCGGTTAACACCGAGGTCCCAAGAGCCACTGCGCGCGGCTGAACGCACCGCGATCTGACGGCCTTCGGCCCGCAGCTCAAGCTCCAAATCATCCACAAACCCGAACACCGCACTACGGCACTCCGCATGCAGGCGATCATCAGTCAGGGACACAATCCTGATGCGTGGCATCGCCTGAACCGCTGAACGAACACCGGCCCACACAATGTCGGCGTCGGCGACTAAGTCGAACGCTGGCACACGGTGCAACACGTCCCGCGCGTCACTCGACACACAATTGGCGGTTTCTGGGCACGGACTAAACTGGGGGGATGGCGTCGCTTCCATTCTTGCCACCGATGTCCCGAGAGCGAGAACGATGAGACCTGACAGCCATGGTAGGAGCCGCATTCCACAATCAGCCGGATGCCGTACCACACCACCGGTTCTATCTTTTGCCAAATGTTCCTATTCGGCGTCGCGGTTGACCTTTTCCAGTGAAAACGCCGGTGTGCATACGGTGATGTACTCAGCTCCACCGGGCTCTGGCCTGGTGTCGCGCACACTCACCCCGCCTAGCCACGACCGCCTAACCAGCATGGACGTCGATTGTTCCACCCTCGTGCTCAACTCGAACCATACCATCGAGCGCCAACGTGATCTCCTGAAACGCTGGCCGCTGCCCGGGTTCGCACCACCCCTCGAAAGAACACATGCGCGCAACACTGACATTTGAATCACCCGAGTTGATGTGTCCAACAAATTCATCAAAGTGTTTCGGAAGATTTCCCACCGCCCTCACAACACTGGGCTGCTTCAGGAGAGTAGGCACAGGCTAGCTAGACTCGCTTATGCGAATCTCAAACACACGGGACCACAGCTTACCCGTGACAAAAAGATGTCCGGTTGACGGGTCATAGGCTATGCCGTTGAGTACACCTTCGGGATCCAGGGGACGTGCGTCGGCCAGTAGATCGGATAGGTCGAGTCGCCCATTAACGTAACCGGTTTTAGAATCAATCGACACTAGCTCGTCTCGGTGCCAGATGTTGGCCCAGATGTTTCCGTCGATGTACTCAAGTTCGTTAAGCCCAGTCACCGGCCCTGTTGCATCAGAAACACGCAACCGCCGGAGTTCACGGAAGCTGATCGGATGCCGGAACGACAAATCAGCCGATCCATCGCTCATGATGAAGGCCTGTCCATCGTGTGTGAGCCCCCATCCCTCGGTGTCGTATCGAAACTGTCCTACAGGTTCAAAACTGTCCTTGTCGTAGATGACCCCCACTCCGGCAACCCAGGTCAGCTGGTAGATCCGATCGACCCATGGAGCAATCCCTTCACCGAAAAAAAATGGCTGTAAATCAGCCTGCTGAAGAACTCGTCCCGTACTCACCTCTAGTTTCCGTAGTGCCGATTCGCCACGCCGGCCGGTACCTTCAAACAAATACCCACCTTCAAAATACAAGCCCTGCGTGAATGCATTCTGATCGTGGGGGTATTCACCAATAATCTCGTACTCCCAGATCGTCTCGACCGTAGAGCCGTCTGTTGACCAGGCCAGGGCTACAACACCGAAACCCACCATAGCCGCCGCTAGGCTCCACTGTCGCACGAAAGAACTTACTCTAGTTTTCGCCACGGAAGTTGTTGGTCTGCAGCAGTTGCTCCAGCCGGCCAATGTAGTCGCTCAACATGCTGTTCAGTTCTTGATACCGATTGAAGGCATCCTGCCCTGGCTGTTGGTCAGCCCGGATCAGGTTACTGTAGAGATAACTCAACTGGTCAATGATGACCGGTCGGGAGTAACGGATCGGCGCGGTCACCAGTGCTTCCCTGATTTCCTGCAGAAGGGCAAGTAGCTGGTCGGGAGCTCCATCCCGCGCCTCATCCAGCTTCATGGCGGCGAAACGTGCATCACTCAGAGCGTCCCGCACCTCAAGACCCAGGCGGACCTGCGCCTCGATGTTGGCTTGGGACACAGTTCCTTCATCCACAACACGCGGGTCAATCATCACCTCAAAATTCTGTGTATTACTCCATCCACCGACGGTGAGTCGCGCCTGGAAAATGCCAGGCACGACCATTGGGCCATTGCGGCCAGAGCGCGAATCTAGGGGATCCCAAGGTCCAGCATGCCGCAAATCCCAGACAAAACGGTGCATTCCTGCCGTCTTCGGAAGTTGCGCCGTACCCACTTCTTCAAGGTGCCACTCACCCATCCGCACTGAAGACGGCAACCCCTGCTCGGGCGTTGACTCGCTAGAAAAGCGACGCACAAGTCTTCCTGTGTCATCAAGAATCTCGAGTCGTACTTCGTTGGCGGCATCAGACGCCAGATAATAGTCAATGTTCGCACCAGGATCTGGATACCGCGGCTCATCGGGTCTGGGTTCACCCCCGAAGCGACGAACACCGTAGAGCCGGTAAGTATCACGGACCGCGAAGAGATGTGTGTCTGACGACGCAATCTGCCGTGATAACTCATGTAGGGGTGTCAGATCGTCAAGAATCCAGAACCCACGTCCCATCGTGGAAAGAAGCAAGTCCTGATCAACCACCTTGATATCGCTTACAGGAGTCACTGGCAAATTAAGCTGCAACGGCTGCCAGCGGACACCATCATCAAATGAGACGAACAGACCAAATTCGGTTCCCGCATACAGCAAACCTTGGCGGTCCGGGTCCTCTCGCACAACACGAACCGGATGGTCAACCGGCACACCATTCTCTCCAGTCGTAATCCGCACCCAACTCTGACCGTAATCCTCAGTCTTGAAAGCGTAAGGTGCGAAATCACCAATCTGGTACCGCAGGATCGTCGCGTAGGCCTTCGCTGGATCATGGGGTGACACCTCAATGTTTTGTACGCGACCATGTGGACCAATAT
>JYMV01041162.1_pt1 | contig 13899 bp, 10 predicted proteins | sample 338911 | NCBI WGS metagenome assembly JYMV01 (sample SAMN03354496, study PRJNA234377) | hydrothermal vent metagenome | biome: Deep sea; feature: Hydrothermal plumes at the Eastern Lau Spreading Center, Western Pacific Ocean; material: Seawater | place: Tonga | collected 2009 | depth 2000 m m
TATGCTTGAGCAGTAGCTCTAATCGTTCCGCCCACATTTTTGTATTGCAAAAAATCAGAACTTTTTCCCCTGATTCTTTTTTCAGGAGACCGAGTAACAGGTTGAACTTTTCATGTAGGCCTACGTGGTATAGTAGTTGTTTTACGTCGTCGACCACCGCTTTCCCGGGTTCAACCATTACTTTTACCGGGTTATTCATATGCATATAGGCCAACTCCATGACATTGTAGTTTAGAGTGGCTGAAAATAACATGGATTGCCTTTTGTCGTATGGAGAACAGTTTCTGAACAAGTACCGTAGATCTAGAATGAACCCCATATCAAACATACGATCTGCTTCATCCACGATCAAGACTTCCAGTTCTTTTAGGCTAAACAGTTTTTGCTTGTAATAATCAATAATCCTACCTGGTGTGGCGATAAAAATATCGGCTCCGTTTTTAATCTGGTTACGTTGTTTTTCGTAATCCATTCCTCCATAGATGCATATGGTGCTTAATTTACAGTGTCCACCAATCAGGCGTGCGTCGATTTCAATTTGCCTCGCCAGCTCGCGCGTTGGAGCTATCACTAGAGCACGTGGGGCTACTCTCCCGTTTCTTTTAGATTCAGGTTTTGGATTATTTAAAAGTCTGGTAAACAGAGTGATCAGGTAAGCAGCTGTTTTTCCTGTTCCTGTCTGCGCTTGTCCTGCTATATCTTTACCTGAAAGGGATATCGGAAGAGTTTTTTCCTGTATGGAAGTACAGTATTTAAAATCCGCATCTCTAATGCCCTCTAGAACGACTTTGGGAATAGGAAGAGATTCAAATGTAATCTGGTTCAATTATTGCTCCATGCTGTGCAATAAGGAGAGTATTGAGTTCCAAAACAATAGTAAAATTAGGGGAGGATTTTCAATACAATAGGTTAGAATGTTTACGTGACCATTATAGTTTGTCTTTTGGGTTTTGCAACCCTGAAACTCATTTTTCTTGACAGTTTGTAGCCGTAAATGATTGAATGCCGAATTCCGTTTATGGTCGGAGAAACTAATGATTGTTCCTGCCAGTTACTTTAATATTCCTGTGTATGTTGGCCAAGTAAAATAAATGCACTCCCTGGAGTTTTTTTGCTTTAAGTAGTGGTTGTAAAATGGCGGTAGTTAATTGAGAATACCGGTTTTTATGGCTTATTGATAATTCTGAATTGATGTAAAGAGGTAAGTTTTGATTAAGCACGATATTGTTATCGTTGGTTCTGGCTTAGCTGGTATGAGGGCTGCCTTGGAAGTTTGTGAGGGATTAGATGTCGCAGTTTTGAGTAAAGTATATCCTTCGCGTTCTCATTCTGGAGCTGCGCAAGGAGGGATAGCAGCCGCACTGGGGAATTCTGAACCTGATAGCTGGGAGGAGCATCTTTACGACACGGTTAAAGGGGGCGATTTTTTGAGTGATCAAGATGCGGCGGAGGAGTACGTTAAAGCCGCCCCGAGAGTAATTTATGAACTAGAACATTTTGGCTGTGTGTTCAGCCGGACCCCCGATGGGAAAATTGCACAACGTAGCTTTGGGGGACATTCTAAGCCTCGGGCATGTTTTTCTGCTGATCGCACGGGTCATGCGATTCTCCATGCTTTGCACGAACAACTTTTGAAACGCTCAAAATCAATTAAAATTTATTCCGAATGGTATATGCATTCGTTGGTTCTTGATGGAGACCGTTGCAATGGAATCGTAGTCAGCGACATCCGTACAGGAGCGATAGAAGTTATGCGGGCTAAGGCTGTAATTTTTGCAACCGGAGGTTATGGACGAGTTTTTAACATTACATCCAACGCGTTCGCGAGCACTGCTGACGGGGTTATGGCGGCTTATCGCGCGGGTATTCCGTTGGAAGATGCCGAGTTCGTCCAATATCACCCCTCTGGGCTTTACCGGCAAGGGATTTTGTTTTCTGAGGCGGCACGAGGTGAAGGAGGCTATCTGCTTAACGGTGAAGGTAAGCGATTTATGGAAAAATACGCTCCTTCGCGAATGGAGCTAGCCCCCAGAGACATTGTTGCGCGTGCCGAGCAAAGCGAGATGGACGCCGGACGTGGGGTCGATGGGAAGGATATAATTCATCTTGATCTTAGACATTTGGGGGAACCCCGCATCATGGAACGCCTACCGCAGATTAGACAATTAGGAATTGATTTTATTGGTGTCGACTGTGTTAAGGATCCCCTGCCCATCCAACCCACAGCTCACTATTCGATGGGAGGCATTCCGACCGACAAGTTCGGGCAAGTTATTTTTGATGCTGAAAGAACCCCCGTGAAGGGATTTTTTGCCGCTGGCGAATGTTCCTGTGTTTCAGTTCATGGAGCAAACCGCCTTGGAACCAATTCGCTTTTGGATGCAGTAGTTTTTGGTGAGCGTGCGGGTCGTGCCGCCCTTGAATACGCGAAAAATATTGGTCATGCTCCTATTAATGAAAGCCATGAAAAAACTAAGGTGTTGGGGTTATTTGAAAATGTTTTTCAAGGGGAGGGTAATGAGAGCTATAACGATATTAGAAATGAAATGAAAATAATTATGACCGAGAACTGCAGCGTTTTCCGTGACGCAGAGGGGTTGAAAGTTTGTATTGATAAAATTAAAAACCTTCAAGAGAGGTTTAAAAATGGAAAGATCACTGATAAGGGTAAATTGTTCAACACAGAAATTTATGAAATCTTAGAGCTTAGAAATATGTTAAGTATGGCTAAAATCATTGCTAATGGGGCTCTTAACCGAAAAGAAAGCCGTGGGGGGCATTATCGAACAGACTATCCCAAACGTGATGATGAGAATTTTTTAAAGCATAGTTTGACATATAAGACGGATGAGGGTATGGAAATCAAATACAAACCGGTGGTGATCACGAAACATCAACCAGCAGAAAGAACGTATTGATGATTACATTCAAGATCAAAAGATATAATCCAGAGAAGCAAGCCGAGCCCTACTTTGAAGATTTCCAATTGGATGTCCAGGAGGATTTGACACTACTAGATTGTATGAACAAGATTAAGTGGACTTTAGACGGTAGCTTAACCTATCGAATGTCCTGCCGCAGTGCCATATGCGGATCTTGCGCCGTGAAGGCAAACGGCCATGCCATCCTTGCTTGCCAGCGGCAAGCCCGTCACTTGGTCAAAGATGACGATACCATTGTTTTAGAACCGCTAGGGAATATGAAACCGATCAAAGACCTAGCCGTTGATTTCAAGCCTTTCTGGGATAAAGTTGATAAGGTTAGTCCTTATTTGCAACCCGGCAAAAAAGCTCCGGAAAAAGAAACAAAACAATCACCGGAACAATTCAAACTCATTGACGATGCGAGTACATGCATAATGTGCGGGGCATGCTATTCCGATTGTGACGTTCTAGAAGTAGATGACAATTTTTTGGGTCCGGCGGCACTCGCCAAGGCGCAACGATTTGTTCAGGACTCCCGTGACGGGAAAACCTTGGAACGTGTAAAGGAGTTGAGCAAGCCGGGTGGAATCTGGGATTGCACCCACTGCGCAGAATGTGTTGAGCGTTGTCCCAAGCCGGCACGTCCTTTTGACCGCATTAAGGAAATCATGACCGTCGCGTTGGAGCAGGGTGTTACCAACAACAATGGCGCCCGTCATGCGCTGTCGTTTGCCAAATCGGTGAAATCCAGCGGCAGGCTCAATGAAAACGTCATTCCCGTTGAATCGGTTGGTTTTTTCAACTTTAAAGGATTGTTTGATTTGTTACCGGTTGGGTTGCGCATGTTTTTTAGGGGGAAAAATCCTCCAATTTTGCATAAGTCTATTGAAGAGATCGAGGATGTTAAGCGGATTTATATGGAGTTGAACGAGTGATGAAATTTGCTTTGTTTACAGGATGCGTGGCCAAAGGCGCTACCCGAGAACTAATGCTTTCAACGATGAAATCCGCTGAGGGACTCGGTATAGAATTCATCGAAATGAAAAGTGCTGCATGTTGCGGCGCCGGGGTGGTTTCTGAAAAAAATCCACTTTTGGCAGACGCGTTAAATGCTCGCACTATTGCTATCGCTGAAGAACAAGATTTGGATCTTGTTACTATCTGTTCTACCTGCCAAGGAATTTTGAAAAAAACAGAATATCATGTTGATTCTGACTCTGCTTATAAGGAAAAAGTTAATAATGTTCTTGAGGAAGGTGGACACAATTACGCTGGCGGGAAAATAAAAATTCAACATTTCGCCAATGTACTTGCTACGGAGGAAGGATTAAAACTCTTACGGGATAAAGTGAAGCGTCCATTAACAGGACTCAAGGCAGCGGCATTTTATGGATGTTATGTTTTGCGTCCGTCGGAGTTGTCTTTATACGAAGATCCTGATGACCCCACAGGGATGGAAGAGATTTTTGAAATCTTAGGTGCTACACCAGTTTACTACGACAGTCGCACTAAATGCTGCGGATTCCCTATTATCATGATGAACAAGGATGCTTCACACGACATGGCAGGTAATGCTCTTATCGATGCGATCGACAGAGGAGCTGATTGCGTGGTAACTGGGTGTCCCTTGTGTCACCTAAGTCTCGATGCCTATCAACCTGAGATAGATAAAATGAATAAAAAGGGTTGCTCGATTCCAATCTTACATTTGCCTCAACTAGTGGCTTTGGCTTTGGGTTATTCGCCTCAGGAATTGGGGATGGATAAGCACATTATCTCTACTACCAGATTAGATAAAATCCTAACCTAGTTCCCGATTCCACACTTGAACTTTCTCGAAGACCCTCTTCCCTCCGGAGGATGTGTTGACTGACTTACAATCTTTATTCAAGAAAAAAATTTTTGTGCTAGTTGGCGGGTTGATTTTATTTTCCACCATTCTACTCATGCCACTTCCAGAAGGGATGACTTTCTCTGGGAAACGTCTCTTCGCAGTTATAGCTTTGATGGCTTGTTGGTGGATTGGTGAAGGGACCGCTATCGCTGTTACGGCACTCCTCCCTCTGGTTCTTTTCCCGTTATTGGGCATCATGTCAAGCAAGCAGGTTGCCCCCAACTATGCTAATCACTTCGTGTTTCTTTTTTTAGGCGGGTTTATGATTGCATTAGCTATGGAGAAGTGGAATTTTCATAAGCGCCTAGCATTATGGATTATTGTCTTGATAGGAACAGGAGTAAAACGGATCGTTCTAGGTTTTATGATGGCCTCAGCGTTTTTATCTATGTGGATTTCAAATACAGCTACGACCATGATGCTTCTTCCAGTAGGGATGGCGGTTGTGGGACAAGTTGCTCGCCAGTCTACTTTAAATGGCAGGCACGATAAATTTTCTGAGCAACAGGTGATAGAAAGCATGGGACTTGTCCTTATGCTAGGTTTGGCTTACTCAGCTAGCATAGGGGGGGTCGGCACGCTAATTGGTACAGCGCCTAACATTGTCTTCGCGGGATTTTATAAAAACCTTTATCCGGAAAACCCAGAAATTAGTTTTGTGGAATGGATGGCTATGGCGATTCCTGTGGTAATTGTTTTTATTCCTATTGTATGGGTTTATCTTTGCAAGTTTGTATCTCCCATTCCTTTGGGCCAGATTGAATTTGCCAAGAGCAACGAAGATATTATTAAACATGAACTGGTATCTTTGGGCAAAATTACTCGGCCGGAAAAAATGGTTGCTTGTGTTTTTGCCACGACCGCTTTGATGTGGATTTTTCGCAAACCCCTCGAGTTGGGATCAATCACAATACCAGGGTGGTCTAGTTTGTTTTCAAACTCAGAAATGCTTAACGACTCAACCGTGGCAATGATAATGGGTATTTTATTGATGCTTCTTCCTGTTCATTTTGGCCCAGGAGCCATAGATAATGATCATCGTGGGCGCTTTCTTCTTGACTGGAAAACGGTAGAGACACGAATGCCTTGGGGAATATTGTTATTGTTTGGTGGTGGTTTTGCTCTTGCTTCAGGGTTTACCAAAACGGGGTTGACAGGTTGGATTGGGAATCAGTTAGTTGGGCTATCTTCATTTCCTTTATGGGCAGTAGTTTTATGCGTATGTTTGGTCATCACATTTTTAACCGAACTTACTTCCAACACAGCGACATCTACAATTATTTTGCCAGTAATGGGAGCGGCGGCGGTAGTTGCTGGTTTTCATCCATTGATGTTTATGCTACCTGCAACACTTTCGGCATCGTTTGCATTTATGTTGCCTGTTGCGACACCCCCAAATGCCATCGTATTTGGGAGTGGTTGGGTAACTATTCCTGCAATGTCGCGTGCCGGGTTCGCTCTCAATCTCATTGGAGCAGTTCTGGTGACAACGCTTGCTCTAGTACTTATCCAAACTTTATTTTTATAATAGTTCTTAAAACTTTCCGTAGATTAATAAAATAGAAGAAAAAAATTTCCCCAAAATAATCCTATAGTGTTTTATTTAGATATTCTTGAATGCGACTAATAAAGGGGAACTTTTAAGGGGAAAACATTCGTGAGGTGTCTTGAAATATACTTTGTATCAATACTTAGTTTGTGGGCTTCCACCTAAGTTTTGGGTTTCTGGCAGCCGTGGTTTCGTCTGGGCGAGATACGACAGGCATTTGCGGTGAGTCGTGAAAAACTTCTGGTTTGGTTTCCGCTAGTTCAGCTATTTGTTTCATTGCCTTAATAAACTCGTCGAGTGTTTCCTTTGATTCTGTTTCGGTTGGTTCGATCATCAATGCACCTTTCACAATTAAGGGAAAGTAGACTGTGGGAGGATGGAAACCATAGTCAATGAGCATTTTTGCGATATCCATAGTGCTTACCTTGTTTCTAAGTTGATGTTTGTCGTTGAATACGCACTCATGCAAACTCGGTCCTTTATAGGGTAGATGATAGTGTTCAGCAAGAGAGGCTTTGACATAGTTGGCATTGAGAACCGCCATTTCTGCCACCCGTTTGATTCCTTCTGGCCCGAGTGACCTGATGTACGTATAAGCTCGAACGAGGATGCCAAAGTTCCCGTAAAAGGCTTTCATTTTACCAATACTATCAGGACGATCATGATTGAGTGTGTACTTCCCGCCAGCATGCTCGATGATCGGTTTTGGAAGAAAACGTGCTAGTTTTTCGATGACCCCTATAGGGCCAGCTCCTGGCCCTCCCCCTCCGTGAGGCGTGGAAAATGTTTTATGTAGATTAAAATGTAAAACGTCTACGCCCATACGGTTCATTTTTGTTTTTCCCATTACCGCGTTTAAGTTTGCTCCGTCGCAATAAACCAGGCCCCCTTTGTTGTGAACAATCTCACAGATTTTTAATATATCAGTTTCAAATATTCCTAGCGTGTTCGGATTAGTCAGCATGACGGCCGCAGTTTCTTCATCCATAATGGTCTCTAATTTTTTTGGATCAATGAGGCCACGTTCGTCGGATTGTATTTGAACAACACTGTATCCACATAACGCTGCGCTGGCAGGGTTAGTTCCATGGGCAGAGTCGGGCAGGATAACCTTTTTTCGCTGTACTCCTTGAGCCGAATGATACGCGTGGATCATGAGCATTCCTGCCAATTCACCATGTGCTCCGGCCGCGGGTTGTAAGCTTACATGCGCCATACCACTAATTTCTTTAAGGTATTCCTGTAGTTCAAACATAAGCTGAAGACTACCCTGCGATAGGGTTTCAGGCGTGTATGGGTGATGTTGTGCGAACCCAGGAAGAGAGGCGGTTTCGTTGTTGACCTTTGGATTATATTTCATCGTGCAGGAACCAAGCGGGTAAAAATTAGTGTCGATGCTAAAGTTCCATTGTGAGAGCCTTGTGAAGTGTCGAACGACATCGAGTTCCGTTAGTTCGGGAAAATTTGCGATTGGATCACGAATTTCTGCAGCAGGAAGAGTCACTTCAAGTTCCACTTCAGGAACATCACATTTTGGGAGCGAGTAGGCAACGCGACCCGGTGACCCCATTTCAAAAAGTAGCGGCTCGTTAAAAACCAGTCCTTTTATTCCTGTTGACGAATCGTTTAATGCCTGATAGATCGGTTTACTCATCACGATGCTTAATTAATGATGATTTCTATTAGTAATTGTAAGTTAATGCTAAGTATATATCTACCAGCGATCTAACTTTGAATTGTTCAGTTTCGGAAAAACGGAAAGTTTTTTTCAAAAATAGGTTAATAGATCAAGGTACATTATATCGTTTTGCGATCCGGAATGTTAGTTAGTAATTGGTTAATTTTATTTAGTACTATTTCGGGTGATAGGGTATCTGAGTTTTTTTCTTCGAGTAAGATATGCGGAATATTGATCGGCCCCCAACGCTCGGTTTCGCCATGTTTAAAAATCACCACTACAGGTGTTTCCACTGCCGAAGCAAAATGCATTATGCCGGTATGATTACAAAACAGGAGGTCGCTTTTTTTTATGACTAGTGCTAACTCTTTAATTAGAAGAATTGGTAAGCGATCAATTTTCGGGTTTCCCCGTTTATTGATGCGGTTTATTAATGGTTCTTCGCCTGGGCCACATATAAATAAAACTTCTGCTTTTTTTGAACTGGATAGTCTTTCTGCCACGATTTGAAAGTTCTCTGTTTCCCATCCCCATTTTTCGATACGCGTTCCAGGTTTTATCAGCACGAGTGGGAGTTCTGGATATTTGCGCAGCGTATTTAGCATGGTAGTGATTTTTTTTTCTTCATCTTTACTAAAGTACAGGCGTGGAGACTTTGAGCTTATTGCCAACCCCACGTGATTTAGCAGCTCGAGGTTATTTAAACTTTCGTGGTGATGTTGGTTGCCTATAGGTAAACGAACATCGTAGAGCCAGGTGGTTTCATCGTGGGCGTAGCCTATTTTATATTTGGCTTTGCTGATTAGGGCAAGAAGCGAAGCAATTACGCTAAATTTTTTGTTTAGTGTGAAGGCAATATCAAATCTATTATGTCGAAGTTGCTTGATGGTGGTTCCAAGATTTTTGAGGTCAAAGGGAATTATTTCGTCTACATTCGGATTGTTAGTTAGGATGGGAACATTGCTGCGGCTTACTACTGCGCTTACTCGGAGATGCGGAAATGATTTTTTGATGGATTCGTAAACGGGTGTTGATAAAACGACATCCCCTAGTCGATCTGGTCTTATCACCAATACAGATGAGACAGAGGTGAAGTTTATAGGAAGAGGAGGAGATTTTTTTTTGCTAGAAAACAACCTAATAATGGCCCATAGGACATGCTTTGCGATACGTTCTGTTTTGCGAGCCAGTTCGGCCATAAGGTTTGTTTCGCCAAGTGGCAGTGCGTTTAGGGCAATGGTTGCGCTTGATCGGTGAGCATGATAGGAATGTCATCCTGAATGAGATATCTTAGCTTGCATACGTTGCAGTCAAGACCGTCCTCTTTAGGGGTTAACTCTAAATCTCCTTTGCACTTTGGGCAAACCAGAATTTCTAAAAGTTCTTTGTCAAAAGCCATCGTATTACCTTTATGTTTAATGAGTTGAGCGTTGAGAGGAGATTACCATCTTAACGTGTTCAGAGGCTAATGTTTTTGTCGCTTCAAACACGTTTTGTACGGTTATTTTGTCCATGCATTCGGTTGTTCCTAGGGGACATTGACGCTCCCAGCAGAAACTACAATTTAATTTGTGAAAAACTGCTCCATGATTTTTTGAGTAGGCCCCGTTGCGGTTTGGATCAGTCGGTCCCCATACCGAAACAGTTGGAACACCTAATGCCCAGCAAATATGAAACGGTCCCGAATCGCTTCCATCGTGGTCGCAGGTGCTATCCACGACTGTTGTTTCATGGAATCGGCGATGTTACGGACCATTTCTTCTTCCCCTGGTCCCCAAGTCAGAAGGACGGAGAAACCCAACTCTTCTGTTAGTCGGTCGGCGAGCTGAGCGTATCGTTCTACGCTCCACAGTTTGGTCGGAAACCCAGCCCCTGGGTTGATGCCGGCTATAGGTTTTTCTCCGAGCTTGTTATTTTTCTTCATAAAGGCTTCAGAGATATGCTCATCCTCCGCACGGATGGGTATCGAAAACTCCACTTGAGATTGAAAGTCTCCTAGGACGGAAAGCTGGGACAGGCAGCGGTCTACTATATGCTCACCAGCAGAAAGATATTGGCTAGGTTTATTGTTAAACCAGGCATTTATTTTTTCTCGACAGTTGTCGCGGTGGAATCCTGCTCTATTGGGTGCGCCCGTCATGCGGGCAATGAATCCGGTTTTAATGAGACCTTGTAAGTCAAAGGTCCAGTCAAACCGGTGTTCCTTTAATAATTTTCTTGTTTGGCAGATTTCGTTCCAAGACTTTGTGTTTAAATTTTTGCGCCAAAATTTAGTACGGACTGGAATTACCTCGTCAAGGTCTGGATTGCATTTGATCAAGTCCTGAAAACTTTCCTCGATTATCCATGCGATATAAGCGTTGGGATGATTTGTTCTCAGCGTTCGAAGGAAGGGCAAGGCGTGAACAATATCGCCGATAGAACTCAACTTAATGATTAGAAATTTTTGTTTCAGCGAGTTCATGGTCTGTTAGGTTGGAAAACTTATTTTTAAAAATATCCAATATATTGAGGTAAAAATATTTGTATCCCATGTAGCCGATCAGGATACCACATAAGGCGCCACTCAAAACATCCGAGGGGTAGTGTACTCCAAGGTAAACCCTCGAGTAAGCTATCAGCAAAGCCAAAATGTATAAGAGAAATGAGAAGTTCTTATAAGCACAAGTAATGACAGTAGCAAATGTGAATGAGTTTACCGCGTGATTAGAAGGAAATGAAAAACTGTTCGAACAACTGGCAATATCTTTTATATTTGGAAGGACGTGGCAAGGTCTGTCGCGCGCGATTAGTTCCTTCAATGTTGCCCCTAAAAAATCTGAAATAGATACCGCTAAAGCAGCTGCTAGAACCAATGCTAATCCACGCATTCTTCTGAACCAGAGAAAAACCACCAGACATACAGCCCCAGGCCATATAAAGTTCTGTTTAATAGAAATGAACTGCATGAATTTCAGGAATATTCGAGATTGAAAATGCGTGTTGATCCAGTAGAATAATGAAATGTCTAACTCGGAAAGAATGGCTTGATCCCCTTGAAAATTTGAGTGATACGCGTGTCAGTTAAGATTTTATTGACTTTGAAAGAGGTAGTCAAACGATTTGTGGAAGAGGGGTTTTTCTAGACCCTCCTCTTGCATAAATGAATCACCTGCGAAGGTATAGATTTTAATGGCAAAACAAAATAAAAATGCTTTGGTTATTTTTGCCCGCGATCCTTTAGTCGGACAGGTTAAAACACGCCTCAACCCATTTTTAGACTTGCAAACAACTTGTGAGCTGTATACTTGTTTTCTTTCTGACACCCTTGACACGATCTGCGCGGTAGAATCTGTGGATTACTTTATCGGGATTTATCCTTCGAGCACCTCGGGATATTTTGAGAGATTGGATCCCCTCTTATCCGTGAGTACTTTTATTCAGGAGGGGAAAGATCTCGGCGATAGAATGAAAAATACTTTTTCTGCGAGATTTTCTGAAGGTTATGAGCAGGTTATTATTATAGGAACTGACAGCCCTAGTTTGCCTTCGGCTTATATCAGGCAAGCGTTTGTTTCCAAGCAAGATGTAGTTCTGGGTCCGAGTGTTGACGGAGGATATTATTTAATCGGTATGAGGGGGAAGTTGGTCGACCTATTTGACGGTATTAAGTGGGGTGGTGATACCGTGTTGAAAGAAACCTACTGCAAGTTAGAATCAAATGGTGTGTCGTTGGAGCTTCTTCCGGTTTGGTATGATGTGGATCGGTCGGATGATTTGATATTTCTTAAAACGCACTTGGAGCTTATGGTTGCCGTGGGGCAGAAGGAAGGGGCCTCGACTCAAAAGTTTTTAAGTGATCTAGCTTTTTAATTTTTAATTGAGAAAGTCTGACTAAATATAATGAAAGTTTTTAAACATTCCGACCCTGACTTCGGGGCCACTCTGAAAGCAGTTATTAACCGGGCTAATCTTGACCTCGTGACTCATGATGTTACGGTTCGTGAAATTCTAAAACAGATTAAAGAGCGCGGCGATGCCGCATTGCTTGAGTACACTAGTCGTTTTGATCAATACGATTTATCTTTAGAAGAGATGAAGGTGACGCAGGGTGAAATTGATGAAGCTCGAAAAAAGGTAGATGATAAAGAGATAGATGCATTGAGACGGGCGGCGGAAAACATTCGCGAGTTTCATGAGCGTCAGGTCCAGCGGTCCTGGGAATATGAAAAAAATGGTGTGCTGCTGGGGCAAAGTGTAAGACCTCTTGGGACTGTGGGAATTTATGTTCCTGGTGGCAAAGCTTCCTATCCCTCTTCTGTGTTGATGAACGCAATTCCGGCAAAGGTCGCAGGCGTGGAAAAGGTGGTGATGTGTAGCCCGGCGTCAAAAGGAAAGTATGGTCCGCACGTTCTTGTTGCGGCCGAGATTGCCGGGGTTGACGCTATCTTTAAGGTAGGTGGAGCGCAGGCAATCGGTGCGATGGCGTACGGGACCGATACCATTCCAAGAGTGGATAAGATTGTAGGGCCCGGTAATATTTATGTCGCGTTAGCTAAACGAATGGTGTTCGGCTTGGTGGATATCGATATGATCGCAGGACCCAGTGAAATCCTGATCGTGGCCGACGATAGTGCACACGCGGATTTCATTGCGGCTGATTTATTGTCTCAGGCGGAGCATGACGAGCAGGCGGTTCCAGTTTTGGTGACTTGTTCTGAAAAGTTAGCCCAAGAGGTGATGAAGGAGTTGGAGAAACAGGTCGGTGGCTTGAGCCGGCAGTCAATTATCAAAGAATCTCTCGGCGACCAGTGCCGCCTATTCGTCGTAGAGTCTTTGGGCGAGGCTATCAAGGTAGCCAACGATATAGCGCCAGAGCACCTGGAACTCGCAGTGAAAGAACCGCAGGATTGCGCCGAGCAAATCAGAAACGCGGGGGCCATATTTTTAGGGCATTACACTCCAGAGGCAGTGGGCGATTACTTAGCTGGTCCCAATCATGTTTTGCCCACTAGTGGGACGGCCCGGTTTTCGTCACCGCTCGGAGTTTACGACTTCATAAAAAGAACTAGTATCATGTCTTATTCTCCTGAAGCCCTTGAAAAAGCAGCTCCTTTGATAAGGATACTTGCTGATATGGAGCAGTTGGACGCACATGCGAACGCTGTGGATTTGAGGGTTAAAAAGCTGAAAGGTGGGTGACTAAGAAAAGCGGTTTTTGCTTATAAAATAGGGGGTTTTTTTATCTTGACATGCAATTGTACGCGTGATAAAAATCACCAAATTAGCTCGAGTTACGTCTTTTTTGCCTTGAGTTAACTTAGGAATATTGAAGCTTACGCCTTGTAGGAAAACGAGTTGTGAGAAACAGGTTTTACCACGGCTTATCTTTTGTCTACCAGGCTAGAATTTTTAAATGACGATCAATCGATTTTTCTTAAATAATAATTACAATCTTTCATATATATTTGGAGTCTACACATAATGAAGTCCACAAAGGAGGACAAGGCTATGCAGGGGAAAACTAGAATTTTAAACGTTCTGCCCGTTGCTCTGTTTTTTGCATTTGCGGTGTACATGATGCCGGGGCTGGCAGGAGATGCTTTCGCGAAGGAAGCGTTTGCTGAGCAGGTCTTTGCTGAGCAGGCGTTTGCGAAAGAGGTAATGGCTGCGGAAGACGATGCTGAGGGGGAGGGTGAGCCCGAGATCGAATGGAGCCAGGACGTCTTCTATAAAGACTTTGAGGGTAACCCTCTAAGGGGGCCTGTGAGCGGTGCCCCAGCGCCTGAATTAGGAGAGAATGACTACAATAATTATGACTTTGCTCCTAGTCGAATTCTCCTTTGGATGGCTAACCAGCAGCACTTGTATTTTG
>JYMV01038273.1_pt1 | contig 13892 bp, 14 predicted proteins | sample 338911 | NCBI WGS metagenome assembly JYMV01 (sample SAMN03354496, study PRJNA234377) | hydrothermal vent metagenome | biome: Deep sea; feature: Hydrothermal plumes at the Eastern Lau Spreading Center, Western Pacific Ocean; material: Seawater | place: Tonga | collected 2009 | depth 2000 m m
TAAAATTGCCCCGGGATTTGTAGATCTTTATAATGCGGATTGGATCATTCATCCAAATAAAACCATGTGATAACTCTTTTTTAGCGATACCGGATTATAATGGTTTCGCCAAAACAACAGTTTTAACCGTTTCCCATGATTGGACGGATGCTACATCTTGGAAAGAAATTTTCATCACATAAATCCCAATCCGTATTATAAAGATCTACAAATCCCGGGGCAATTTTATCATTGGCACGACCCTGTGACAGCTTAAATAAAAAACCAACATAGTTAGAATCCGGTCCATGTTTCCTGCCATTGTTTTGGGTTTTTCCAATTCGGTGTCCAATGGCTACAATTTCAAATTCAATAAATTTTTCCAACGACAGGTTATAGGTTGCCTCTCCAAGTAAATTAGTTTTCATACTGTGATCGAGTAAATCGGTAGGTGTCCAATCATTTTCCCCAAGGAGCCATTCCCCTTTTGCGATTGCCAATGATGAACCGGTGATCTTAAATCGCATATTATCTTTTTCATATTCCACAATTTCAATCTGTATCCTAGATGACTTGATTTCTGCCGGTGCAAAGGGGAGTGTTTGTCCGCGAACATTATCAACCAGGTGAAAGCGAAATATGCGATCATTTAATTTTTCGGGGAGATCGTAGATATCTCCAACTTTTGGATGATTCGGTAACCATTGGCGGGATTCGTCTTTATTGAACCATACATGGTCAATATTCCAACGGTCGCTTCGTTCTTCATTTATTGGGGGATCTGTAAATATATCAATATTATAGGATGTGAGTACCAGCCCATCTTCCGGATAACTGTTTTCCCAACGATGGGCGGCATTCAACAAATGATTTTCCGGGAGACTTCGTTCAGTCAATGGTAGTTCATGCCATTTTCCCAGCCCAGTCTTGACCGTATTCAGGACTACATCGGCATCAAGAGAATTGATTGAGCTCAATAGATCGCCCTTTGGTGTGCAAACATAAATCCCTTGCCGTGACCCTCCTGCTCTCCTGTAATGCCCTTTATTTGCCATTTCCTGGAAAATATTGGCATCATTATCCTGTGCACCCTGCAGGCGCCAAACTTCATCTGTTGTGGGAACAAATTGTTTTGCAAGATCAATCAATCTGGAATCTGACCAAACGGACCGCCGGCCCGCCACACCATTGTTTCACGTACAGCCCAGTGGATGACCATTCATGACCCATAACAGCACCGGTTTTTGTTGGGTGTTCGCCTGGATCAATCCTTCACTAAATGAGCTCAACCATGGAATACGGGTCCAGGCAAGTTCATTCTGTGTCGGTGTGATATAGTTTTTCCACATGTCAAAATTCTTTGGCGTAAGAGAAAATGCGTCTTCCTGGAGAGTACATCCAGAAAAAAAGATGAAAACCAGGATGAATTGGGCTACAATGGTTCGGCTCATATCTATTGTTCTTAAAAGGTAAGTTGGTGTTGTTTAAAGTTTTTATGATCATTTATGCGGGTCTTCATTGGGTTACAACCTTAGCAAGATCATTAAAATTTAATAAAACTAGCCTGTCCGGGAAAACCATTATAATCCCACAAACAATCCCAATAAATTCACCCCGTTCAATTTTATGAAAATATTAATTTCACAATTACCTCAATCTCCCTGGCTATGCGTTTGGGCGCAATGCCAGACCAATCCATATTGGAAAAGGAACGATTAGATCTCATTTCGATTTTAAATGATCTGAATATTGAAATTATAGAACTTCCTTTCCCCAGTGCTTATAACGCTGATCCAATTAAACATGATTTTGTTTACATTAGAGATCCCTTCATTACAAATCAAAAAGGGAAGGCCGTGATTCTTAGGATGAAAGAGCCCAACCGCCGTGGAGAAAGTACTATGGCGGGGCAACTTCTTGAAAAATTGGGTATGGAAATTACTCGTATCCCCGATAAGCCCGGTCTTTATGCAGAAGGAGGGGAATTTTATTTTTGTGCTAAAGAAAATATTTTATTCAGCGGCCAATGCCGCAACAGTGTGTCGGGAATGGAAGCAGTTGCAGAAGCACTAAACATTACTGAGTTGGTAATCATTCAAAGTCACTCTTATCATTTAGATACATACTTTACGCCTGTATTAAATCAAGAAGGACATGTATGTGCTCTCATCCTTTGTGTGGATATTGTTTCCGTAAAATCTGCACGGGACTTGAAAGAGTTTGCGGTCAAAAAAGATATTCCTATCATTAACATTCCATTGGAAGATGCCATTGGTACCGCAGCTAATCCCGGATCTTTTGCGGCCAATGCATTACCCCTACCCGGTGTTTTAATTGGACCCAGCCATTTTTCGGATAGAAGCATCGATGATCGCCTGGCAGATATGGGTGTGCAAAGGATCGTTACACCCACAACCCAATTTGAATTAAGTGGTGGCTCCATTCATTGTATCACAAACGAAATTTGAAATATAAAAGGTGAACTTCTTTATTTCTTTTAACGAAACAATGGCATTTGTTGGGTAAATATCCAAAATTCAATTGAAACAAAAAAGGGACGATAAATCGTCCCTTTTTTAATTACAATTAATTTGAAATTAAATTCCTAATCCAATTCTGAAATTCATACTACCGAATCCTTTATTTCCGGGAATTGCGCCATCAGCCATTACTTGTCTATAATAAACAGATCCACTGAAAGTGAGCACTTTAAAAAATATTCCTGCATCAATATGAAAGCCACTGGTTTCAACTGCTTCATCAGTTAAATATTTTGTCACAGCCTCATAATCATATGCTCCATTTTCTAAATTACTTGCACCACCAAAAACTGATTCAAGCATTTCCTGGTTTACCATAGGTGTTGATACATTTGTATTCATACCCAAGCCACCATAAAGCTTTGCTTTGGCAAGAAAGGGGATTCCTAAATCAAATACTGATTTTTGGATTGTGATAAACATACTTCCTGCAGCAAAGGCGAATTCCTGTGTTTCCGATGTCGTTACGGCATTTTCAAATGTAAAGTTGTAAACGTTACCTGTGAAATTATATTCTATATCTAAGTCAACGACAGGGATAATATCCAAATATAGGTAACCGCCTAGTCCAACCCCGTTCTCAAAACCATCATATGAAAAACTGCCAACTTTTATACCTTCTACCATGAGGTCAGAACTACCTGCATCAACAGAAAATGTACTTGAATTCACGCTTAAACCTAAACCGCCAATTGCAAAAATGGATGTTGGCAGAACAGAAACCATGATACCGATTAAAAATTTCTTCATTTTAAACTCCTTGTAATTTCTATGAAATGAATTTCCAGAGTTTACAATAAGTCTTAGCAAGAAACAAATCACTCATTGAAAACCCACACGTCTATTCAATAAATTATCGCCTATCATTTATTGTATGAACCGATACTTCATCCCTACTTTCATTTTTCTGGCTGCAGGATTATTCAGCCAGGATGTTTTATGGCCTACACGAGTCAGTAAACTATACTCGTCCAATTTTGGTGAAAACCGGGATGACCATTTCCATATGGGTCTGGATATTAAAACCAATGGAGTTATTGGTCAGGAAATTCTCGCGGTGGAAGATGGTTTTATTCACCGAATGACATCCAACTATAACGGTTACGGGAAAGCACTTTACCTTACCACCATTTCTGGGCACGAAGTAGTTTATGGGCACCTGGATTCCTTTACACCCATTATGGACAACGTCTGGCGATTACAGCAGGCAAAACGGAGGAGTTATAGGGTAGACGCACATTTTTCCCGTCGGGAATTCCAAGTGAAAAAAGGAGATGTGATTGGATATTCAGGAAATACAGGAAATTCATTTGCGCCTCATCTTCATTTTGAATACCGGAGTAGTAAAAGTATACCATTGAATCCACTGACCAACGCATTTGATCTTCCGGATCATGTGATGCCTATTCCTAAAAAACTGGCTCTTATCCCTATCTCCCAAGGCTCTGTTGTAAATGCAAGTCCGCTGACACAAACTATCCCAATTTATCGGGATAACTCAGGCGTGTATCATTTTGCGGATACAGTTAGTGTCTTTGGTGAATTTGCATTTGCCATCCAAGCGGTGGATAAACGAGAAGGGGGAAATAATGTTTATCAATTCCATCGAGCTGAATTATTGATCGATGGTAAAATGAAGTATGAGCTGGATTATACCAGGATTCCGTTCAGGGAAGGGAAATTTGCAGGCACCGTTATTCAATATGATTTGAAACGGCAAAACCTGGGAGAATTCCAAAAATTATATCGACTTGAAGAACATAAGAAAATTTCCATCCATACCGCGAATGATTCAGGAATTCTTCAGCTGTTACCGGGTTTCCATTCTGTTACAATTAACATTTTTGATGCAAAAGGGAACAAGGCAGTGGTTCGTGGAATGATAGTTGGCACTTTTCCCATGACCATAGATGTAAAAGAAATCTTCCGTGATAGAAAAGTTATCACACTGGTATTATCTCCAAAACGAGGCGGCTTACCCATTCGGGATGCGGTGGTTTATAATTTCACTCCCTACGGGTTTCCTGATGAGAAAGTTCAAATCATTCATGCGGAACAGGTCAAAAAGGATCTTCATATAACGCTGCCATTAAAATCTATACGTGATCGAATTTTACAAATTATTGGAATTAATCAACTTGGCGGTATGGTGAGTCCTTACCATTGGAGTTCAATGACACCTAAATTAAGTGTAATTGATATTCGTCCAAACCTAAAAATCGCCAACACCGAACGTGGGCTATTTTTTCAAGTTGAGATGGATCAATACGTTCCAGCACAAGCCAGCATGAAATTGGCAAATGATAATACATTTATGTCTTATCCATTGGAGCAAATCGGGCCCAATACATTTCTCACGGAACGTCTTTCTCATCATGTTGTCAATGATATGAAATATGTGGATGTGGAATTATCCGACAAAGGACAAATTCGGGAAACACGTTTTCATTATCAACTCACTGCCACAGGCCCAGGAGAAGAATCTAGCATTATTTCCAATGACCGGAACTGTTCCATCCAGACCCAGCCCAATACATTTTACCAGACCAATGTAATCTGGATAGACCAGGTAAAAGAATTTGTTCCGGTGAAGGATGGTTTTCATTTATCACCTGTTTATCAGCTCCAACCCTACGATCTTATGCTCAAGAATAAATTTCGAGTTTGGATTCAGTATGAGCGCGATCTGGCAGCACACACAAACCTTGGGATCTATTATTACGATCAAAAAGGAGGGGAATGGGTTTATACACCCACAGAGAATAATCAGCGAAAACAGATTCTTTCGGCTGAGTTAAGCGAAATGGCTGCAGTTACAGTGATCCAGGATCTGGATTCCCCTCAAATTAAAAACATGTTTCCAGCTAACAGCGCCCGGTATCAGATCCAAGATGTGAATGAAATTAAAATAGTTGTGGATGACCCTATTTCGGGGATCGAATCTGAGGAAGCATCTTTTGATCTTTTGTTTAATGATACCCCCATATTTTTCGCCTATCAACCGGTCAAAAAAGAAATATCCTATCCCTTTAACCAACCTTTAACAGCAGGCCAACACAAGATTGAATTTAAAGTGCGGGATCGGATGGGCAATGAGTCCGCCGAAACCATCTACTTTGTTGTTTATTAATGTTTTTCCCCTACAAAGATGATAATCCAAGGGTTCTATTTCCCTTTGTGACTTTTGGTATCATTATCTTAAATGTGCTCGTTTTTCTCGGCCAATTTTGGATCTCCGGCAATGATCCAGGTATAGGTAGATCCTTGGTTTATATGTATGGATTTGTTCCTGCTGAATTCAATCCACTCACTATTTTTACATCCATGTTCATGCATGGTGGATTTGCTCACATTATAGGCAATATGTGGTTTCTATACATTTTTGGAGATAACGTTGAGAGTATTTTAGGACATGTTAAATATTTCATGTTTTATTTGGCCTGTGGTATTGGAGCAGCCTTGGCGCAATTTTTTGTTGAGCCCGCTTCCCAGGTTCCAATGATTGGAGCCAGTGGTGCCGTTGCCGGTGTTTTGGGGGCCTATATGATCCGGTTTCCCAAGGCGAGGGTTCATGTTCTGGCTGTGATTATAATCTTTATTACAACATTTGTAGTCCCCGCACAAATTGTACTTGGGTTATGGTTTTTAATGCAATTAAGTGGTGGACTTGGTAGTTTGGGGGTTGATACAACTGGTGGTGTTGCCTGGTTTGCTCATATTGGCGGATTTATAATCGGCGTAACCTCTCTAAAATATTTTCAAAATTTTCGAATAGAATAAATATGAAGCAGAAACTAGTCCAAACTGCTATGGATATGCGGAATCATGCACATGCTCCTTACTCCAATTATCGCGTGGGTGCAGCGGTAGAAACCGAATCCGGAGAGATCATAGGCGGTTGTAATGTTGAATCATCCAGTTATGGACTGACTTGCTGTGCAGAACGCATCGCTCTTTTCCGCGCCATTGCAGAAGGGCATACTTCCTTCAACGCCCTAGCTGTTGCCACAGAAAATGGCGGTTCACCTTGTGGTGCTTGTCGGCAGGTGATCTGGGATCTTTGTAAAGAAATTCTAGTGCATATTTGTGATAAAAACGGATTGCTGAAGACATTTTCATCTTCGGAACTTCTACCCGACGCATTTGATGATTCACATTTAAAATGAATACAATAATTATTGGGATCGCCGGAGGAACAGGATCCGGCAAAACATCACTGGCAAAAGGAATTCTTTCAGAATATGGTGAAGGTGAAGTGGCGGTTATTGAACAGGATTCGTACTACAATGATCTCTCTCATATTCTATATGAAGAACGGGTGATTCAGAATTATGACCATCCAGATTCCATTGATATTGAACTTTTTGAATCCCATTTACAGGGCTTACTAAATGGCGAATCAGTAAATATTCCAACCTATGATTTTTCCACCCATGTCCGGATGGATAAGACCACCACAATTACACCACATCATGTGATCGTTGTGGAGGGTATTCTCACACTTCATTATACCCAACTTCGCAATTTATTTGCTATAAAGATCTTTGTGGATACACCAGCTGATATTCGTTTTATACGACGGTTAACACGGGACATCCATGAGCGGGGACGGACACCAGATTCGGTGAATAAACAATATTTAGCAACTGTACGACCTATGCATGATCAATTTGTGGAACCGTCCAAATATTTTGCAGATCTTATTGTTCCAGAAGGCGGAGAGAATAAAGTCGCTGTTGATCTTATTCGAACAAAAATAAATTCAATCTTAAAAAAATTATGACGCTTACCCCCAGGAACGCAGGATGGATCGAAGTGATTTGCGGTAGTATGTTCTCTGGAAAAACAGAAGAACTAATTCGACGGCTCCGCCGCGCCCAGATTGCCCAAATGCCCACTATAATTTTTAAACCGCGAATCGATTCCAGATATAGTGAAACTCACATAGTGAGCCATAACAAGCTGAAATTGGAATCTCATCTTGTAAATACGCCACAGGAAATATTAGATCTGGCTGAAAACGCCAGCGTCGTGGCAATTGATGAAGCACAATTTTTTAATGATTCTATTTTAGATGTTTGCAAAACACTTGCCAGCCAAGGGAAACGTGTGGTAGTGGCTGGATTGGATACAGACTATCGTGGCGTTCCTTTTGGTCCCATGCCCCAACTCATGTGTGAGGCAGATTATCTCGATAAACTCCGGGCTATCTGTGTACAATGCGGAAATCCGGCTACCTACACACAACGGACTTCAAGCGATACTGGACAAGTTGTGATTGGAGAATTAGATAAATACGAAGCACGTTGCCGGAACTGTTATCAATCACCGGAGGATGAATAATGAATCTAATTAGTTTAGCCGGCCTTGTTACCTTATTGGGAATCGCTGTGGCTTTATCTTACAATTTTAAACAAATAAAATTGAGACCAATTCTTTGGGGACTTAGCCTGCAATTTTTATTTGCATTAATTATTTTAAGAGATGATTATTTAAGTTTTACAGGTATGGGAGTTTTAGGATTACTCTTAATTACCTACCTTCTCCAAAAAGATGATAAAAAATTAGGAGGTGGAATTCAAAGTGTTGTAATTCTAGCAGGTGGTGGAATTGCAATAGGATATGGAATAACTTTTCTTGGGATATATATTGGATTATTATTAATCATTCTATTACTTATAATGCTTTTAAATAGTTGGCTGAAGTGGACTCAAGACTATCAACGCTATATAAGTGCCTTACTTGTAATTGTAACTATTAGTTATATGATTCACCATGATATAACCGGTCAATATTTTTTTAAAACATTTAGTGATAAAATAGCCTACTTTTTAAGTCTGTCTGACTATGGTGCACAATTCCTTTTCGGAAATTTGGCTAATGGAGAGCATTTTTTTACTGCACCTAATTCAAGTTGGCCCGGATTTGGATTTCAATTTGCTTTTAAAGTTTTACCTACGATAATCTTTTTCGGTGGTTTCATGAGCGTCCTTTATTACTATGGTATTATGCAAAAAGTTATTCAAGCTATCAGCCATTTTATGCAATGGACTATTGGAACAAGCGGCGCAGAAACATTATCCTGTAGTGCCAATATTTTTGTCGGTCAAACAGAGGCGCCCCTATTGATAAAACCTTTTTTAGACCAAATGACAAAGTCTGAATTACTTACTATTATGGTGGGTGGATTCGCTACTATTGCGGGAGGAGTTTTGGCTGGATATATTTCTATGGGAATACCAGCAGGTCATTTAATTGCAGCAAGTGTTATGTCGGCTCCTGCAGCGCTTGTTATTGGGAAAATTATTTATCCAGAAACAGAACACTCAGTTACGGCGGGTGATGTTGCTTTACCAGAGATATATGTTGGATCAAATGCGATTGAAGCAGCATCAAATGGCATCACCGATGGGATGAAACTGGCAGTAAATGTTGGTGCCATGCTTATCGGATTTATTGCATTAATTGCTGTAGTAGATCTTACTTTAAATTGGATAGATGGGCTAATCGATGGACTTTGGTTTAAAGGCGAATATGTTGAATATGTTACAGCTGGACTCTCGCCTGCAAAAGGTGAATTTGTTGGCTATTTTCCTGGTTCTTTGCAAAAATTATTCGGGACAGTTTTCTCACCACTCGCTTATTTGATGGGTGTCCCTTGGGATGATGCCACCGCTGTTGGTAACCTTCTGGGAATTAAAGTTTCATTGAATGAATTCGTCGCTTTTGGTACGCTGGGTGGATACATCAGCGATGGAGTCATTAGTGATAGAGCAGCGATAATTTCTACATACGCTTTATGCGGATTTGCTAATTTTGCATCCATCGGAATTCAAATAGGCGGCATAAGTGCCATTGCACCAAAAAGGAAAGCTGATTTAGCAAAAGTGGGGATCAGGGCAATGTTTGGGGGAGCAATCGCTTCTTGGCTTACAGCAACTATGGCTGGAATTTTACTTTAATTAAGAACTTGGGCAACAAATGAAGTTATTGATAATGGGACCTCCAGGTGTAGGAAAAGGGACCCAAGCAGACTGCATTAATAATGAATTGATGATTGTACATCTTTCTACCGGAGAAATTCTCCGAGCAGAAGTTGACGCGAAATCTGTAATTGGGAGGAATGCTAAACTTTATATGGATTTTGGGCGACTTGTACCTGATAATATCCTAATAGAAATTGTGAAAGAGCGCATCTCAAAATCGGATTGTCAAAATGGCTATATATTAGATGGCTTCCCCAGAACTCTTCCCCAAGCCAAAGGATTGGATGAAATGATGCATTCTGTCGGACATGATTTGGAGTGTGCTATCAGTTTAACCGCAGATAAAGATGAATTGTTGAATCGACTTATTAAACGTGGTGAAGAATCCAGTCGGAGCGATGATACCCCAGAAGTGATTCGGAATCGCCAAAAAATTTATTGGGAACAAACTGCACCGTTATTAGACTTTTACCATGACAAAGGTATCCTGAAAGAAGTGGATGGTCTTGGTGAAATACCAGAAATCACTAAACGAATATTAGACGTTTTAAAATAAAATGCTAAAAATTGGACTCACAGGCGGAATCGGCACCGGGAAAAGCTCTGTCAGTACCCTGTTTAAAGAATGGGGTGCTTATATTTTTGATGCGGATGTCGTGGCAAAAGATATTATAAATAACAATGATACAGCCCAGTCTGAACTCATTGCTGAATTTGGTACGGATGTTCTAGGAGCTGATAATAAGATTGACAAAAAGAAACTGGCACGGATTGCTTTTTCAGATGAAGATCATCAACTTCGGCTCAATATAATTATCCACCCTTATGTATTTAATGAAATAGATGCTACTTTTGATAAAGTGTTGGCAAATGGAAATCATGAAGTGTTTGTGGTGGATGCAGCTTTGATCTATGAATCTGGTGCAGACACACACATGGACTATGTGATTGTTGTAACATCCCATTTAAAAATTCGGACGGAACGTGTTATGACCCGCGGTGGACTCACTTTAGATGAATTTCTCCAAAGAGTCGAACTCCAATGGCCCGATGAAGATAAAGTCCATATGGCTGATTTCGTGATTCATAACAATAGTGCAGAAGAACAACTGGCAGCGGAAGCAAAAAAGATTTATAACCGGTTGGGGTAATTATAATTATTTCCGCAATGCTAGGGGTTTATCTAAAACTTCTTTTAATATAATGGCTTTTTTCAGGGATTTTTTTGATTCAAATAATTCAGAACGAAGTCTATTCTTTTTAGCCCACTTTTTACCAAACTTCAATTCCTTACGGTCACCCAATTTAGAATGGTAAATCTTTTCTTCAAATGCCTTCAATTGGTCATCAATATGGGATGAATGTTCTTCCACATGAACAGGTGCCTGATAGGCTTGATCTTCTATGAGATCTTCATCTGAATATTCAGCTTCAACGTCTTCCATGGGCGGGACTTCCGACTCCACTTTGACGGCACCTTCAAACATATCCATCAATAATTGATCTAAATTTGTTTTGGGTTGTCTCGGGGGCCTTTCAGGTTGATGATCTTGTGGTGGATCCCAATCCGGATCAGATTCAATTTCCCGTTGTTTAGCATCTTTATGACGCTTTTTCATGTATGCGGAGATCAAATAAAGAAGGAGTAAGCCCAGCCATTCCATATTAAATCTCCGGCCTTTCTAATAAATATAAAACGCCATTTGAAAACACTTCATCCAAACCAGGAATCCAGGAAAATGGATTTTTCATTTTTGGTAATCCAAACCGAAATGAATATGCCGGACGAACAAACCACTTACTTTCTTTTTTTACATGGTAGCCAATTGATTTTACCCGTTTTCTCATTTCACGAATTGAGATTCGAGTTTCTTTTGTGGACATGAGATAATTGATCTTTTGATCAGCCACACCGATTAATGTCAAATATGCTTTATAAATAAAATTAGGCAAAACATGTAGATAAGGCAATTTCCCAAGTAATGTCGGTATAGTTTGCTGATGTCCTGCATAGGCACAATACTTGGGCGGAAAAGACATGAACAATTTCCCACCCGGCTTCAGCAAATTAAAAATATTCGTCAGAGCTGTTGTCTTATCTTCAATATGTTCAATCACATCCCGGATCACAATGGTATCATACTTTTCAGTGAGTTCATTTGAATAGGAATCCGGTTCACAAATATTGGCTTGAAAAAGATGAAGTGAATTGGGCTCATTCAATAAAAGTGCATTATTAAATCGTACATCGGATAGTTCCAGCCCGGAACAGATTGCACCCTTATTTTGATAGAATATGAGCAATCCTGCCTCGGCACATCCAATTTCCAGGATCCGTTTACCGGCAACATCAGTGTCGCCGATAAAATCGAAAAGAAAATTCTCGCCATACCACTGTTGCTCACGGTAGCACCGCAAACAACGATCCGAGACCTGATCAGCTATTTGTGTCGGAATGGAAATATCCAAAACAGGGTTGCTCAATTAAAATTTAATCTTCCTCAATTGGATTATCGTCGTTTGTATCCGCATCGGAGCTGGCAATGGCATCGCGCATTCCAGTATCAGATTTAATATTTTCCATCTTATAATAATCCATAATTCCCAGGTTACCATCCCGAAATGCCTGGGCCATGGCTTTGGGCACTTCCGCTTCTGCTGCAACAACCTTGGCTCTCATTTCCTGGGTTCGCGCTGTCATTTCCTGTTCTTCTGCCACAGCCATGGCGCGACGTGTTTCCGCTCTTGCCTGGGCCACACGGAGATCTGCCTCTGCCTGGTCGGCCTGTAAAGATGCACCAATGTTTTTCCCCACATCCAGATCAGCAATATCAATCGATAGAATCTCGAATGCAGTTCCAGCATCTAATCCCTTATCTAAAACAGTGCGGGAAATATTATCCGGATTTTCCAACACAGCAGTATAATTATTGGAAGAACCAATTGCGCTCACAATCCCTTCGCCAACACGGGCAATGATCGTTTCATCGGTAGCACCACCAATTAATCCGGGGATATTTGTACGTACGGTCACACGAGCACGTGCTTTCAATTCAATGCCATCTTTAGCAACGGCTGCTAAATACGCTTTTTGTGGGACATCAATCACTTTGGGATAAACAGAGGTCTCGACCGCTTCCTTTACATCCCGGCCTGCAAGATCAATTGCAGTAGCTGTTTCAAAGGTGAGTGGAATATTGGCTTTATCCGCAGCAATCATGGCGGACACAATATTTTGAATATTTCCACCTGCCAGATAATGCGTTTCCAACATGTCGGTGGCAATGTTCACCAATCCGGCTTTATGAAGGTTGATCACACCATCGGTGACCAGTCTTGGGGAAATTTTTCGCAGTCGCATGCGGATGAGATCAATAATTCGGATGCGACCCAAACCAAGGGACACGATTCCTTGTATCCACATCCCAATAGGGACAAAATACAAAATCAGGATCACCGCAAAGGCGATCATTGCTAACATAAACATTTGAACTACGGGCATAATATTGCTCCTTTTTTATTCTTTAATTAATTCTCGTACAACGATCCGGTTCCCATCAACGGACAGGATCTGGACTTCTGTGCCTTTTTCAATGAATTCTCCTTCACTCACCACAAAGACCCTTTGGTCACCAACCTTGACCCAACCGGATGGATGAAGGTCTGAATCAGCAATTCCATTTTCTCCGCTTAAGGATTCCCATCCGAATGTATTGGTATAACCATCTTCTTTTTTCTGGACGTCCGGCGCGGTGAGTTGTGCCCAGAATTTTGTTTTAATCATTATTTTTCCAAGCAGGTAAAGTCCAATAATGGCGCCAATAATTCCAATTAAAAATCCATCCATGGCTTGATTTATAATTTCATCGCCCACAGGAACCTCCGGTAACAATAACAAATAAAGTCCGTACAGCATGAGTCCAATACCGCCGACGCCCGCTACCCCAAATCCCGGGATAACAAGGATCTCCAATAGTAAAAGTGCGAGCCCTGCAAAAATGAACATCATGTCTGACATGGTGGCTAATTCAGCAATGTAGGATGCTCCCAAAGAAAGGATCAAACAGGTGAGGCCTACGAATCCGGGAATTCCCCACCCGGGACTTTGGAGTTCAAACAAAATCCCCAGAAACCCGAAGGTAGTTAAAAGGGATGCCACAACCGGGTTAGTTAAAAATCGAACTACTGCTTCAGACCAATTCTCACTGGACTCAATTACGTCGACAGATGAATAACCGAGACTATCCAGCAGCGCTTCCATATTTTCTGCGGTCCCATCGGCGATGTGATATTTTACTGCCTGCTCAGTCGTGAGCGAAATCAATTTCCCTTCTTTTCGGCCTTCAATATCTGTCACTTCTACGGAATCGCCATCAATCACAAGGTG
>JYMV01010301.1_pt1 | contig 13890 bp, 3 predicted proteins | sample 338911 | NCBI WGS metagenome assembly JYMV01 (sample SAMN03354496, study PRJNA234377) | hydrothermal vent metagenome | biome: Deep sea; feature: Hydrothermal plumes at the Eastern Lau Spreading Center, Western Pacific Ocean; material: Seawater | place: Tonga | collected 2009 | depth 2000 m m
AGTAACAATATCTATGATTATTGAGACAGTCGCAATCTTGTGGGGTTTTGACTTTCTATTTAACGATTCAGATTAGGAGAATAATTAAGATTAAACAATCAACCTCCACCCAAAGGGATAGCATAAAAAGAATCTAAAATGAAACAGACACTACTCTACTAATCATTACAGCGACTCAGACGCTACATTTCATCTAACAACAAAAGTTTTGATATGAAAAACTGTAAAACATTATTCATTAGTTCATTTTTTCTCACAACATTAGTGTTTGGTACAATAATCAATGTGCCAGGTGATTATAGCACAATACAGGAAGGTATTGATGCAGCCACCAATGGTGACACTGTTTTTGTACAAGCCGGTACCTATGTGGAAAACATCAACTACAATGGCAAGAACATAGCTGTTATAGGTGAGGACAGAGAAACAACGATTATTGATGGCAACCAAAGTGGGAGTGTGGTGATATTTGACAGTATTGTAGGTTCAGCAGTGGTTTTGGCTGATTTCACCATCACGGGAGGCAATGCTTATGATGGAGGAGGGATTTACTGTACTTCTTCTGCCCCTACAATAAGAGATAATATCATTACTGGGAATGTATCCGAAACCTATGGTGGCGGGATCAGTTGTAATTATTCTTCTGCTGTCATTATCAACAATACTATCACATCTAATTCAGCTTATTACGGAGGTGGAATTTCTTTTGACCGCTACACATCTTCAGTTATAAAAGGAAACAATATCAGCGGAAACAGTGCGGAGCAAGGCGGCGGGATCAGCTGTTCTGTTTTTTCCTCACCGGACATCACAAACAATACCATTTCTGGGAACTCAGCCAACATAAATGGTGGGGGAATTTATTGCTATTATGTCTCTTCATCCACGGTCACTAATACAATTATTTGGGATAATACCGCTCCCACAGATCCAAATATTTCCGTTTATTCCAGTGATCCCCTTTTCAATTATTGCGATGTGATGGGCGGCTGGGAAGGCACAGGAAACATCGACACAGACCCCCTCTTTGCAGACCCAGAAAACGGTAATTTTTTCTTGCAGGAAGGCTCCCCCTGTATAGACGCCGGTACATCATTTTTCGTTTGGGAAGGTGACACTTTGGTCAACATGAGTGAAGATGAATATAATGGTTCAGCTCCTGACATAGGTGCGTTTGAATACAGTTTTCCGGAACCGGAAAATTATTGGCAAATTCTGGCTTTGCCCCAAGGCTACGAGAGACACATCTCTACCAACGGTCAGGATAGAGTAATCACAGCGGGTCTTGATATGGATGATATGCAGTTTCGCATCTATTTCTCTGATGATTTAGGGGATAGTTGGAATAATATAGCTGGTCCCGATATTTCGTCAGTTACAGCCGTAGATATACTCCTCACCGATGACAACAATATATATGTTCCGGATTTTGCCTATGGAGTATTTCACAGTCCGGATTTTGGAGAAACCTGGACAAGTCCAGGGGAATTCACTCCAGAGGGATGCGCTGCTTTCAATATCCACCCTTCGGGTGTCATGTTTGCTGGCTTGGCTTACACTGGAATTGGGTTCATCCATCGCTCAGAAGATCAGGGAGAGACCTGGACTGCTATTCCGCTGCCTGATTACTCATCCAACTATGCTGTAGAACATATTCATTTTAACAGTCAGGGGCATGTATTTCTGGGTACGATAAATGGTGTCTATCGCTCTACCGATGTGGGTCTGACATGGGAGAAGGTAAACAGCGGTTTGGGAGGCCTGAAGGTCGCCACTATGACGATTGATGCTGATGATCATATCTATATCCAAACTACCTATTCTTCACTTTATGACGGCTATTATCGCAGCCAGGACAACGGTGATACGTGGCAGTCATTGGACTATTATTACCAAATCGGATGGTCTTTAGAATTCATCTCTATTGAAGGATCCTATTACGCCATAGGAAATGATCCTGGAGTTTCTTTTTCTGATGATGGTGGAGTAACCTGGGCTCAAATAAATGATGGTTTTGAAAGTGATGAATCTAATTATTTACTCTACGATCTGCACCTCGGAGGGAATGGGCATCTCTATCTTACAGGAAGGTACGTTTACCGGTCGGATGAACCTGTGACTGAGCCGGTATATGACGGCCCCATCTGGCACATCGCAACCGACGGCTCCGATGAAACAGGCGAAGGCTCGGAAGACAATCCCTTTGCCACCATCCAGCACGGGATTGATGTGGCGAGTGATGGCGATACTATTTTAGTTCACCCGGGTACGTATTATGGACCGATTGACTTTCTAAGTAAAAATTTAGTTCTTGGGTCATTGTATATATTGGAAGAAAATGAATCATACATTAATGAAACGGTTCTAATGATTACAAATACGGATGTATCTCATTTTGTACAAATTGATGGAATATCCGAACCGGAAATAGAATTAAATGGATTTACATTTCAAGATATTTATTTGAATGCAGAGGATGGACCCCAGGCCATAATTTATATCGAAGATGCTTCTCCTATAATTATCAATAATCGATTTGATAATTTTTATCTGTTCCAAGGTGTTGAGTCGGCTGTTATTTATTGTGAAAATTCAAGCTCATTGATTATGGATAATCTGTTCACTAATGGTAGTGTTGGAAATGGTTATGTATTAGGTGGTTTTATTTTGAGCAAAAACTCATACCTGACTATTAAAAATAACCGGTTTGAAAATGGGTATGTCGGATTTGCAGAACCTGCCGGATTTATTGTATCTGTCGATTCGGAAAATATAATTGAATCAAATATCATGAATAATCCATCAATGGGCTATTGCTATACATGTGCTGCTATTTCTATCCTTGATGGAAGTGATTGTATTATACGTAATAATTTAATTCTCCAGGCAAGTGGTGATGGATATGGTGCGGTAGTTGCAAGTCAAAGTCAATATGTATCACATAATAACACTTTTGTAGCCAATAGTTTTGGGTATGCGAACTTGTCTAGTGATGGCATAGTGAGTAATGATATAATTTATGGATCAAGCAATACAGTTTATTTAGATGAAAGTTCAACCATTCAAGTATCATACAGTGATTTAGAGGGAGGTTGGGAAGGTGAAGGCAACATAGATGCCGATCCGCTTTTCTGTGATCTGGACAGCGGTGATTACACTTTAGCTAAAAACTCACCATGCGTAGGTACAGGTGAGAATAATGCAAATATGGGTGCGTTTGGGGTCGGTTGTGAGGAGATTTTATCAATTGAAAATGAAGTAATTCCAACATCATTTACTCTCCACCAAAACTACCCCAATCCCTTCAACCCAGTCACAACACTACGCTACGAACTGCCTGAACAATCCCACGTAACCATCGTTATATTTGATATGCTTGGTAGGACAGTGAGACAACTAATTAACACTACACAAGAAGCAGGCTACAAATCTATTATCTGGAATGCCACCAATGACTACGGCAAGCTTGCAAGTGCGGGTGTCTATCTATACCAGATAAAGGCTGGAGAATTTGTACAGACCAAGAAGATGGTTCTCTTGAAATAACCCACATCCAAAGGGATAGGATAAAATGAAACAGACATATTTTTCGTTGACTTCAGCAACTCAAATGAACCATGAGTAAGAAGGTCGGACGTAACGATCCATGCCACTGCGGAAGTGGTAAGAAGTACAAAATTTGCCATGGTCGGTCAGCGGGTGGAGGTGGCAAAAGATGGATGCTCATCGGTGGTGTGGTGGGTGTAGTGGCTCTGGGATATTTTGTCAACAAAATCTTAACTTCAGATGGTCAGAATAACCCACCACCCGGAAAGGTGTGGTCACCGGAACACGGGCACTGGCACGACGCCACAGCAACGTCTACTCCTTTGTCTACTCCTCTCATTCCTCAACCTTCTACACCATCTACGGAATCAACCTCAGAACCACCCGGTCCTGCACCACCAGGGAAGGTTTGGTCAACGGAACACAGCCACTGGCATGATGCACCAGTAACCGCTCCTTCTATTACACCACAATCCTCAACCAAATTAACTTCAGAACCACCCGGTCCTGCACCTCCAGGGAAGGTTTGGTCACCAGATCACGGACACTGGCACGACGGCCCAGTGATAACTACTCCTGTTGTACCCAAAACATTGTCCGAAACACCTCCTGAGTTTGAGAAATAACCGTCTATCTCTCATATTTTTTCTTCCTGTCCTGCTGATCTCCTGGGCAGCAGCCGCATTAGCAGCAGATTCCATCCTTGAACTTCCTGTCTCGAAACTTCCTGCTGGAGAGCAGGTCTTCGAATCAGGTAAAGTTCTTGTAGGCCAACCACCCGGCTTTACCCGCATTGCTAATCCGGCAGCAGCTGACCGCAGTCAAATTCATATCGCAGTCCACGGTTACGCCACGAGGGGCTATGAATGGGTAGTCCCCGTGACCAATCTGTCCGCGGAGCACGCACTCACATTTTTCTGGAGGTACGACTGGGAGGAGTGTCCCCATGTGTCCGGCAGGGAATTGGCAGAGGCGGTCATAAGATTGGCAAATGATTATCCGTCAGCTGAGAAAGTTGTCATCATGGGTCATAGTCTGGGCGGGATGGTGGTGACATTTTGTGCATCTCAACTACAACTTAACATTCCGGTAGAAATTCATACGATTGCGGCACCGCTGGCAGGGGTTTCAAGACTACTTGATCATTGCAATCTCGATAGCGACAAGGATGGCATTCCTGTCTATCCTGAATGGGAAGGAACTGTGAGTCACATACAGTGGCGAACTTTCCACTCACAGGATAACGCTTTTAACAAATACGATGTGGATCCGCAGAAAATTGATCTTCCCGGCAGCAAAGCAATCCAACTGCCGTCCACCATGGACGGCCACCGCTTGGGGCACAACTGGTCAGTCACCTGGGTTATTCGTGAGTACCTGGGACTGTCAAATAGTCCCTAACCAGGCGTTTTAGTTTTTGACACTTTTTCTTCTATAGTGTAAACTTCACCCATGGTGAAGTTGCTTCCAATCCTCTTCCTGATTACCTCATTCACTCTTTCCGCCCAATCTGACATCCGTTATTTTAGAAGTGAGGAAGACTTTTTAGCCCATGTGGAGCTCCCGGAACGAAAGCTTGGCTGGTGGTCGTATATTGAAGCTCACTACGATGAGCAGGGGAGAGTTGAACGAAAGTTATACTTTAAACGTAAAGGAAAACTAAAGCAATATCAAGTGATGCAGTATGACTCGGTTACTTCCGAGCTCGCTTCCCGAACCCTCCTGAATGCTGATAGTCTCATAACGAGCATCTTCACTTTCGGTCGCAGACAGGAGAAAATTAATGATTTCCTTCGATATCGTGCCCAGATTGATTCTGTCCAAGATGAGGGTGACCGTTTCATGGAAACTATACTCTCTCCGGATGAGGTTCCTGAGGAATATCGTCTTTACGAAGTGAATGGCACTCATTTAGGGACTATTACTCAGGCTTTTGGTGACGAAGGAATGTTGAGACAGGAGGATTGGCTGACTCATCCTGACGAAAATGTCATCCGCCGTTTTCTCTACAATTATGCTCCCGAAGCTGGGATGACTCAGATTCTGGAATACGATTCCTCGCTGGCTCAGGTTAACGAGCTCTGGGTTTTGGCGGATGGGTCATCAGCATTGATATCCGCTGACTTTCCGAAGTTCGGAACGAAGGTAAACTCACCACGATTATCATACTCTCTAACAGAAGATCTGGACAAAGGGTCCGTTTCTTGGGAATGGCTGGCTGGTACAAAAGACAGTCTATCTCCGCACATAGCTGAGTTAATCCCGAGAGAGAAGCAGGAAGGGATCTACAAGGAGATAGTGCTCGGTTACGCACCGGAATTAGTTGATGGAGCCGTTTATCGAATTACCCTATCGGGCACGGGAGTTAGCGGCTATCCTTCCATTGATGTGGTTTTGAATAGTGTCGGTTATGACATCACTCCTCCCAACTATTTTGTCAGCAGTGATTCAGTCATTCCAGTGCCGGAGGTGAACTTCAGCGCAAGCGAACCGTTGTCTCAGATCGAGCTTAATTGGCATCGATTTAGTTCAGAACTCGATTCTACACTTCAGAATATAGCTGTCATCTGGGCTGATGATCTTTCCCTTGTCATAAGCGATACGGTAGTTGTAGGAGACTCAGTGGGGATAGAAGACGGTGAGCGGTATGATCTTCGGGTGACAGGTTGGGATTTGGCAGGCAATCAAGGTGAAAGTATTACAATTCCCAACATTCGGTATGATGCGACTAAACCCCAATTTCTTTCAGTCACTCCCGATTCTGGTGATCATGTCAATCTAAATACGATCTCTTTCGAGTTGAGCGAACGGTTCGCGGAAGCGACTTTGTTATGGCGATACATCGGTGGGAAACAAGATTCTGTAGAAGTTCACGAAATGGCACTTACAGAATCTAACCTCAAGATGGGTATTCATACATCTGTACCAGTTTCTACTCCACCTGATTTGGTGGATGGAGCGTTATACAACTTTTTACTATGGGGCAGAGATTTTAGCGGCAATCTTTCAGATACTGTTCTGGTAACTTCCATTACGTATGATACCACAGCACCAGTTGTGGAGATCATGCTTCCCAGACCGGCGGATGCGGTGAAGAATGCAGCCGTCACTTATATTGCCAGCGAGCCGCTCTCAAGTGCGGAAATTATCTGGAGCGAAGTGGTGTTTGATACGACAACTATAACATTTCAAATTGAGTCACTTAGTGGTGATGAACTGAAAGGAGGATTGCATGAGTATCCCGGATTGCCCAAGGGCGGTCGACTCCGTAATGGGAATAGATATATACTTTCGCTGGCGGCAACTGACCTCGCAGGTAATGAGGCGGAGCCATTTTATGTAGATCAAGTCCGCTTTGATACAACCGGTCCATTTCTGGCTGATCTTCTACCGAAGAGCGGCAAGTATGTGCAGGACGGACGACTCTCTTTTTATGTCGATGAGGATATCACTCAAGGACTGCTCACTTGGAAGCAGACAGCCGGTGAATATGATCCTGATTCTCCTCATCAGGTCTCTCTTGAGGGAGAAGAGCTTAAAGCCGGAGAGCACGTTGATATGCTACCAACCCGAGGTGCAAACCTCCATGACGGATCCATTTATGAGTTAACCTTTATCACCGCAGACCGAGCAGGAAATTCATCTAACATCTTGTCATCAGATTCCATCCATTATGACGTTACTTCACCTCAATTTTCCATACACTCTCCAATGAGTGATAATTACATAATGACCTTCGATGTAGAGTTTACGGTAGATGAAATATTAGAGGAGTTTACTATGGAGTGGATCTGGTCAGGAGGTTCATCTGATACCAGTTCCCCTCATCTGCTGGAATTGCCAGAAGAATTCCGCCAGCCGGGGAGGTTTCATTTTAAAGCGACTGACTCAGTTCTCACTCTTTTTGAGGGGGCGATTTATGATATAGTTTTGGCAGGAAGTGACAGAGCCGGAAACGAAGCGATAAGTGATTCAGTCAACAATTTAACATACGACGCTGAAGCACCTGTTATAACATGGTCAATTCCCGTCAGTAGTGACTACATAACCGGAAGTGAAGTTTCCTATGAACTCAGCGAAAATCTCATTGATGGCGAGATTGTTTGGGAATGGGAGGGCGGAAAGGAAGATCCTCTGGCACCTCACAAAGTTTCTCTTACTGACGAGGAACGATCTTCAGGACCTCATAGCAACTTCTTGCTTCAGGAATCACCTATGCTTGTTGATGGTGCCATTTATTCAATCCGAATGGAAGGAATCGATGCTGCCGGGAATGAAGCTATTCCAGTTGAGGTGAATGGGATACAACTCGACATCACGCCACCCGAGATCACGGTTTTACTACCGACTTCATATTCGGCAATTTCTACATCAGCCATTGATTACTCCATTTCCGAGGAGATGGTGGAAGGTGATATTATCTGGAGATGGAATAGCGGGAAACCTGATCCAAAGAAAGTCCATCGGAGTTCATTGACCGGGGAAGAACTTGAATCAGGAAAACACATCACCTCGATTTTATCTCATCCGTTTTCACTGGTAGATGGAGCTATTTATAATCTCGAGATTAAAGGGAAAGATTTTGCAGGAAATAACGCCTCAGGAGTGTTTATTTCCGAAGTTTATTATGACGCTACACCACCGGAAATTACGGATGTTTTTCCCATTAACGATAGTCATGTGAATCATTATCAGGTAGCCTATACCTTAAGTGAAAACGTTCAAGCTGGTTCGATTACATGGAAATATTTAGGTGGAATTCAAGATGAATTGGCTCCTCATGTAGCTCATCTGAACGGGGATGAATTAAATAAGGGTAAGCATTCTAATTTTTACTTAGGGGAATCTCCACTCTTGAATGACGGTTCCATCTACTCCATCAGTTTTGCTGTCAGTGATGTCGCCGGTAATGAAGCGGAAACTGTTGTCATCGATAGCGTACAGTTTGATTTAACCAATCCGGAAGTAGCCATTCTCTCACCGCAAGGAAATTCATGGGTTTCTTCCACATCGGTGGGATTTGGACTGAGTGAAAATCTTAAAACAGCACACCTTATCTGGGAATGGATTGGAGGGAGCGACGATCCCAATGCGCCTCATACTGCACTTTTCATGGGGAGTGAATTATCATCAGGCATCCATGAGAAAACGGTTTTGAGCAATTCACCTTTGCTGATTGAGGGAGCAATCTACGATCTGACATTGGAAGGGGAAGACTTTGCAGGGAATTCATCGCTGCCGGCCAATATCTCAGCTTTGGGTTACGATGCCACCAACCCAGTCATTTCGGACTTGATGCCTGCAGATGGCAGCTTTGTAAATCAATCGAACTTGAGCTATACCTTTAGCGAAGACCTGGCAGCGGCTAAAATCATCTGGATGGAAAAAGGTCCCAACGGTGAGGTAATCGAAAGATATGAAACTGTCCTGAACGAAATGGAAAGAGAAGCAGGGAGTCACTTATCAGTGATTTTATCCGAGACTCCAGAGTTGAAAGATGGAAGCAGTTATGATATTTCATTTGAAGGGGAAGATGCTGCAGGTAATAGTGCTGAGGGTGAGATGATTGTGGGTGTTAACTACGATTTAACTCCGCCTGATGCAGCTTTTCTTCATCCAGAGTCAGGATTATTTATTAACTCCTCTGAAATAGCCTATAAAGTAAGTGAGGATTACGCTTCTGCGAACGTGGTATGGAGTCGAAAAAAAGGAAATGCTGATCCAAATTCTCCTCATATCATTGAGTTATCTGATGAAGAATTACATAGCGGTGAACATCCGATTTTCCTCCCAGCCGAAATCCCTGATTTAGTCGATGGTACAGTCTATGAAATCGAGATAAATGGCAAGGACAAAGCTGGAAATAGTTCTTCTTCCACAAAAGTTTCTAATATCCACTTCGACGCTACTTCGCCAATCATTTCCGGCTTTTCTCCTGTCTCAGGCAGCTACATCAATAATAGCAATATTCGTTATGAGCTGAGTGAGAATGTTAAGTCAGGACAAATTCTCTTCGAGCGAACTGGCGGCTCCGATGATCCTGATTCTCCTCATATTGCGGTGCTGTCAAATGGTGAATTAATGGCAGGAGTCCATCTAGCGAAAAAACTCACTTCTTCACCTGAATTGGTAGATGGTGCTAAATACAGATTTTCCATGTCAGCAATAGATTCAGCAGGCAATGAAGCTGAGCCGATTAGTGTTAACGATGTCCTGTTTGATGTGACTTTACCGCTCATTACTGTTTGGTCGCCGACTGAAGGAGCTTTTCTCCAATCTACAAGCTTGGTCTACGAACTAAGTGAAACTTGCGCATTTGGTAAAGCAGTCTGGACATGGTCGGACGGTACGGAAGATCCGGCTGAGATTCATACTCAATTGATGGCTGAGTCAGAGCTTCTTGCTGGAGAGCATGATGGAAATCTGGGAAATAGGGTGGAGTTGATTGACGGTGCGATCTATCGTCTGGAAATCACTGTTCAAGATTTGACCGGGAATGAGGGTGAACCTGTAATAATGGGGAATCTCTACTACGATGCTACGCCTCCTGAGCTGACCATAACAGCACCTACAAACGACGAAATCGTCAATCATACCACGGTTTCTTACTCTTTGTCAGAAGAGCTTCAATCTGCTGTCATGGAATGGGAAGCTGTCGGTGGCGCACCGGATATATCTGAGCCTCATAAAGCTGAATTGATTGAAAAGGAACTCTCAGCAGGTAAACACAATAATGTGCAATTGGCAGAAACCCCATCACTGAATGACGGGACGGTGTACCGAATTAGCTTCGTTGGAATTGACAAAGCCGGTAATGTTTCAGATACAGTTCGAGTTGAAGGAATTCAGTTTGATGTTTCACCTCCAGAGCTGACTATTTTATATCCCGTTACCAACGGTTTTATCAATACAAATATCTTGAGCTATTCAATCTCTGAACCGTTGACAAACGGGAGACTTATCTGGACTGCGATCAGTGGAGATGTAGAACCGGCTGTGCATGTAGTACCGCTGGTATTTGAAGAGATGTCGGAAGGTGACCATTCTGATGTAAAACTCATGCAAGCCCCCAGGCTTTCCGATGGTATTGTTTACGATTTATCTATTTTTGGTATGGATCTGGCTGGCAATAAATCTGACACCTCAATAGTTGCAAATCTGACTTTTGACAATACTCCCCCGAGGGTTTCTATTGTTGAGCCAGTTTCGGGAGCATCTAGAAATTCGGCAGTCATTTCCTACAAACTAAGCGAGGATTTGATTCAAGGTAGTGTTACTTGGACTCAAACGGGAGGTGCTGAGGATATGAACTCACCTCATTTGTTGAATTTCTCAATCGAAGAATTAAAGAGAGGAGATCGGACTGACTTCATGTTCTCTGAATCTCCGGTTTTGCAAGACGGAGCCATTTATACTCTGGAAATAAAAGGGGAGGATGCTGCAGGAAATGAGACTGTTCCCAGCGTAATTACAGATTTAAAATATGACATCACACTTCCTGTAATGGCAATCATTTCCCCTCTGTCCGGCTTTTCTACAAATAGATCGCTTGTTGACTACAATTTGTCAGAAACGCTTAAATCGGGTCAAATCAAGTGGAAATGGGCGTCTGGCAAGCCTGATATTAGGTCACCTCATATGAGGGCTCTTAGCGGTGCAGAATTGGCTTTAGGAGATCATATTGGTCTCGGAACAGAGCGGATGTTATTGAGTGGCGGAAAGTATGATCTAATCCTGACCGGAACAGATAAGGCAGGAAATGAGGGAGAAACTATCGTTGTGAAGAATGTATCCTTCGACAATGACCCTCCACAGATATCAGTGGCTGTGCCAATTTCAGGGGAATATATTCGGGAATCATCAGTTAGCTACACTCTTTCAGAGGAACTGTCATCAGGAATCTTTCTCTGGGAACAGAAGTCGGGAAGAAAAGATCTGAATGCACCTCATCGAACTGAGTTAATAGGAAAGGAACTCTCGGCTGGTGAGCATTCCAATATTATTTTGCAAAACAGTCCTGTGCTGACAGAAGGAGCTATTTACGACGTTACATTTACAGGAATCGACGCTGCTGGGAATCGAGCGGATGAATTGCTGATTCCAGTGGTGGGGTTCGACAGTAAATCGCCGTCAATATCTCTTGCTTCTCCCAATGATGGCAGTCGGCTGAACGAGTGGTTCTTTGACTATTCTCTCTCTGAAGACTTGCTCGATGGAAAAGTGACCTGGAATTGGCAGGGAGGAATTGATGATCCGAATGCGCCGTTCAGTGCTGAACTCTCTGTTCAGGAGAAAACTGCAGGTAATCATTCTGCTACTGTTTTTACTGCAACACCTGCGCTTGTTGATGGAGCAATTTACCGTGTAACTTTGTCCGGCCGGGACCGGGCAGACAATCAAGCTGAACCGGTGACTATCGAAAATCTGACGTTTGATGTAACACCACCTTATATCGTGGCAAACAGGCCCGCACCCATGACCACAGTTAATAACGATACAGTCTCTTTCTCACTTTCAGAAATCCTGGAATCCGGAAAAATCGTATGGTCTTCCTTTTCGGGATTTTCCAGCACTCTAAAAAGCTCCAGTTATTCTTTGACCGATGAGCAGCTTCAGGAAGGATTGCATGAAAACATTTCCACGGAATCATACACATTTCTTCAGAGTGGAGTTATTTATTCTGTCTCTTTTGAGGGCGAGGACTTGGCAGGAAACAAAGCCTCCGGGACAATTTTAGAAAATATCACTTTCGACGATGAGCTTCCGGTTTTGACACTTACATCTCCGACTACTGGGAGTTCTATCAATAAAGTACAAATTTCTTACAATCTTGGTGAAACTCTTTCTGAAGGTAAACTTTTAATCAAGCGGACTGGAGGTCTTGAGGATACAAGGTCACCTTACAGCATTCCGCTTTCTGGAGAGCAGTTAATGAAAAGTGAACAGTTGGTTTTTGCTCCTGCTCCGCAACCCAATCTTGTGCACGGTTCGGTCTATCAAATTATAATGGAAGGTGAAGATTTTGGAGGAAACAAAGGGACATCGGACGTTATCCGTGAAATAGAATTTGATTCAGTTTATCCTGAAATAGCACTCTCCAATCCTGCCGATGGAAAGTTCATCAATTCTCTCGTAGTCAGTTATAACTTATCTGAATCGCTGGCGGAAGGAAAGGTGATTCTGGAAAGAACCGGCGGTGAAGCAGATCCAACACGCCATATTATCAATCTGTCTGATAAAAACAAATCAGTAGGAGAGCATTTGAATGTCTCCCTGGCGGAAAAAGCTAATCTCGTTGACGGCTCAATCTATTCATTGTGGATTTCTGCTTCTGATGCTGCGTCTAATGAATCCCAATCTGATGTGATAGAAAATATCACTTTCGATTTGTCGAAACCGCTCATTACACAAGTATCACCGGTTAGTGTAACTCACGTTAATCATACTAATATAAATTACACCTCAAGTAAAACTTTAGAATTTATGGAAATTATCTGGGAACAGATAGGTGGCGAGTCAGATACATCGTCGCCCCACACTATTGAGCTGGCGGGTGAAGATCTCACTGGAGGTCGTCATGAGAATCTAGCTTTGTGGGAGAGCATACCTCTAAATAGCGGAACAATCTATTCCATGACTATAAGAGCTTCTGATTTAGCCGGGAATGAAGCTGATATCGTCAAAATGAACACTATCACCTACGATGTAGAACTTCCCATCTTGGCGCTTAATATGCCACTGACTGCTTCTTACATTAATAATACCAACGTCTCCTACAGTCTTAGCGAAGAACTGGCTGAAGCAACTTTGACATGGACCAGTTCGGCTGGTATATCCAGTGTAGTTGATCTTACTTCAATTGAAATGTCCCCAGGGAGCCATGAAGATATTGAACTGAGGAATGTTCCTCAGCTTACTGATGGTGAGACCTATGAGCTTTCTCTTATCGGAGTGGATTTAGCCGGGAATAGCAGTGAAAAGGTCATTGTTACAGGTGTGAAATACGACGTCACAAAGCCAACCGTCATTTTGACCGGGCCGGAACCCCACACGGTCTTGCTTGAGCGAACGATCAGCTTTCGCTTAAGTGAGGATATAACGAAAGCTGTAGTGATTTGGTCAAGAGAAGCAGGAGTGGCTGATCCAAATTCGCCTCATCGTTTGACCATTCAAAGTGATGAACTGACGTCTGGAGATCATGACGATATTGAAATTACCGGATCAGAAACAATTCAGGTGGGAACAATCTATGCAATGGCAATTGAGGGAGAAGACCTTGCCGGCAACAAGAGTCGCAGGGAAACCATTCAAGGCCTAGACATTATTAGAGATTTAACTGGGGAG
>JYMV01034355.1_pt1 | contig 13883 bp, 9 predicted proteins | sample 338911 | NCBI WGS metagenome assembly JYMV01 (sample SAMN03354496, study PRJNA234377) | hydrothermal vent metagenome | biome: Deep sea; feature: Hydrothermal plumes at the Eastern Lau Spreading Center, Western Pacific Ocean; material: Seawater | place: Tonga | collected 2009 | depth 2000 m m
GGGGAGTTTTTTAATTTTCTTCGAGAGGTGTTCGAGTGTTAACCGATGCCGAGGCAAAACTTGCCGATTTTGAAAGCAAAGAATTTTTTACTCCGTTCGAACTGGAGCACATTCTGCAAATTCCACTTTCCGACATAGTGGAGATCTTCGCCAAGGTGCCCAAAGTCGCCAAGCCAGCGGGATGCTTCAAAGGAGACGAGTCTCGAGATATGATCAAAAAGTGGGCCCGGAAGAGAGTTTATGCCGACATCATTGCCCGCAATGCGGTGAATGCCGCCCCTGAGATTCGACGAGCCGAAGATAACGGAGAACCTCTTCAGATCAAACTGAGAGATGTCACTCATGAGAAAGACTTTTCGGTGAGATTTCCCGGTGATCTGAAGAGATACTTGGACAGTCTTTCCAGCGGTTAGGGCAGGTTTGTCCGGCCGTGTTCGGAGCCGTAGTAGAAGGACGCGTCTTTGGCAAGTTCTTCCCACTTTTTCCGATACAGCCAGGGATTCTCGTCTTTGATCGGTTCTTTTTTCACCTGCTGAGTCCAGGCTTCGGTCAGACAGTCGGCCTCATCAAAACAAGCTTGTGAGAAAGCTCGTCTCTCATCGACACTTTTCTCCCGCACGCTCGCCGCTTTCTCTTGGAAGCGCGTTTCTAGAGCATCGCGGGCGTCTTTGAACACCGGTAGTCGGTGGGTGTAGTCTTTGAGAACTTCTCGGTGGAGTCTCTCATGCTGCCACCAGAGCGTACTTTGATTGAACTGGCCGGTGGGGAATTCACCTATGGAGGGGATCCCCGTGTCGAACCAGAGAGGTTTGAAGACGCTTGTACAGGGAGCGGAGGTTCCGCTGAGCCAGTGGGTTGGGTTGGTGCTAGTGAGGTGACTCACCATGGAGCCTGTGGTCTGGTCGGTACGAATCGGCCCAAAGCCCGTGTGCATGCAGACGGAATTGCCGAAGAGGCCCCGAGCCGGTGAATAGCCGGCACCCGCACCGGGTCCGTGATCTCTTAGCATCGCCATGACACTTGCCACAGTGATCCGACCTTTCTGCTCGGATAGAAGCTGAGTCAGGCGATTTTGTCGACCATCACCTCGTCCGAAGAAGGTGTAGAGATAGCTTGGATAGAGCCCTTTACCTCCGTAGCTCTTTTTGAAATTGAACGGCTTGCCGGGCTTGTGCCAGCCTTGAGATTCAGCGAAGCTGATGGTGTCTTTGGAGATCATGTCGTAGGTGGTTGTGATGGTGAGGGTGTTGGAGGTGGCTCTCACATCTCGCACTTTTTCCGCTACCCAATGCTTGCCGGCTGTTTCCAATATCCATACCTCATGGTGATCGGCTATGAGAAAGGAGTTATGGTAGTAGAACTGGGTTCGGAACCCGCAATTGCCACCTTGTCCGAAGGTTTCAAGCAAGTTCGTAATCACCTCAACTGCCTGGATGGAGTTCTCAGCCCGTTCCAGGGCCAACCGGAGGAAGTCCATACCGGTGAGTCCGGGCCCGGTTTCATAGGGCACTTTGGTGAAGACAGCCGTGTTTCCGATGGTCAAACCGTGTTCGTTGGTGCCCATTTCTGCTCCCCATAGCCAGCAAGGCCGGGCCAATACAACGGAGTAGGTGTGAGGCACTTGAGGGATGCTCACGTAAGTGCACCGGACCACCGAACCATCCGGATGATCGGCTGCGGGAACCTGCTCCAGGGCGTGGGCTTCATTGGGGGCCCGGTCGCTGTTCTTTCCAAAAATGACGACCCCGTCTTTGGTCGAGTTCCCCAGGGCTACAACGTTATTACACATCTTTATCTCCAAACCAACCGGTCTCAGGTTGCAATTTCGTGGTCATAAAATCGATGGCTTCTCCCACCGTCTTGAGCTTGTGAATGTCGAACTCGGCTTTCATCAGGCGAGATAGTTCCGTAAGCTTTTCTTTCAAAGGCAGCTGTTCATCGAGTTTCTGGGCGGTTTCATAGCAAGCGATGAGGCCGAGAATGTCACGCTGAAGATGTAGGAGCGGCGCCTTACGATGCTCGGGATGAGGGGCGTAGGGCAGCGGTCGAATTTCGGGTCTGTCCGTGCGAGGCGTCTCAAGAGCGAGTACCTGTCCGAGACCGTTGGCAGCAGCGTCGCGCCTGGTGAGCGACTGGAGGTCCCACTTTTGAGTGACCGTCTTGATTATAGATGTGTGGCAGAATTCGGTATGAACCACCTGTCCTTGAGGAATCCAGGGAGACACCAGAATGGTGGGCACTCGAACTCCCAAGCGATCAAAGCAGAACCCTTCTTCTCCCGACCGGCACTCTGCATCGGGTGGTACGGTGGCAGGGGGCAGGACATGATCGTAACAGCCTCCGTGTTCGTCGAAGGTGATCACGAGAAGGATTTTCTCCCATGCTTTTCCGTTTCGAATGGACTGGTAGATCTCGTTGACGAGAATTTCAGCTGCAGACACACTTGAAGTGACCAGAAACTTCTTATCTAAAGGGGGATGGGCGTCGTTATGGTCAAGGAAGAAACGAGGCTCAATGAGGCTGAAGGGGGGGAGTTCGCCGGACGCGGCATCTTTGTGAAAGTCCCCCATTTTCTTGAAGCGGCTATGAGGCATTTGCCACAAGGTGGGCTGGACCAACCTGGTTAGGGGCATAATGTCTAGCTCATCGTAGTAGATATGCCAAGCAAGACCTGCTTCTTCCAATCGGTTGAAGATGGTGGGCGAGTCAGTGAGCAACCACTTCGGCTCCGGACTGTTGTTCACAAAACCTCTTGAAGTGGAAGCCACCGAGAAGCAACGGTTGCAAAGCGTTTGGGAGGGCACCGATGAGAACCATCGGTCGCACACGGCGTAGTGGTGGGCAAGGCCGCTCAGAACCGGCAAGCTGTCCGGGGTGAAGGCGTTCATGATGACTTGATAGTCGTTTCGGTTTGGCGTCTTTCCGGAGTGAGTTTGCAAGACCTTGATGTAGTCTTCCACAAACCCTTCCATGGTGTCCCCGCGTAGTTGGCGGACCACATGCTCAAACTCTTCGCCGGGATCGGGGCTGGGCTCCGTCATCACCCTACCCTTTGCTGCGGGGATGCGGGTGCCGGTCAGAGGGTCGGGATTGCTGAGGTTTTTCCCGCTCAGGCCGTCGAAGGTCTGGCCCGATGGAGGTGACTGGAACGGCGGTGCGTTTTCTGGGTCGTAAAGCCACCCTAGAACATTGTCAAAGGACCGGTTTTCTAACATGAGAACAACGATGCTCTCGATCTTGGTCAGATTGGACAATAAGGACCGCCTCCCGTTGTCTGATTTGTTGTGGGTGTCGAGAGCCCTTTCTGCGACGGCATCTCGTCAATCACGCCTTAATAATCCGGTATCAAAGGAGTCGCTACCTGGAACCTGAAGGCGAGAAGTATGAATATTTTGATCGTATCCTCAGAAATGACGCCGTTTGCTAAGACGGGAGGTTTGGCCGATGTGGTGGGAGCCCTTCCCGCAGCCCTTCAAGCCCAGGGACATACCGTTTGGGTTGTGATGCCGAAGTACGGGCGTATCGATACCTCCAAATTCGGAATCGAAGCCTATCACGGACCTATGGGCGTTTGGATGGGGGGCAACCAAGAGTGGTGCTCGGTTCATCGCACCCTCCTCGATGATGTGCCGGTGCATTTTGTCGAGCATTCCGAGTTCTTCGACCGCTCCGGACTCTATAACGATCAGAACAACCAGGACTATCCCGACAACCCCCGGCGATTCGGTTTTCTGTCAAAGGCTGCTCTCCAGTTGTGCGTCGATAAGGGGTTCAAACCGGACGTTGTTCACGCCAACGATTGGCAAACGGCGCTCTTGCCCGCCTATCTCAAGACCTGGGACTGGAAAGGCACGGTTCTGGAAGAGGCAGCCTCTCTTCTCACCATTCATAACATGGCCTATCAGGGGGTTTGTTCCAAGTCTCATTACGATTATCTGGGCCTGAGTTGGGAGAGTTTTCACAGCGGCGCCTTCGAGAGCTTGGGCTCGGTCAACATGCTCAAGGGCGGCATCTTCTACGCCGATTGTGTGAACACGGTGAGCCCCACCTATGCCCGAGAAACTTGCACCGATCAGGGACACGGTCTGGAACCCAATCTTTCGGCCAAGGGCGACCGCTATTTTGGAATTCTCAACGGGGTCGACTACTCGGTTTGGAACCCGGTTACCGACCCGTATCTTCCCTACAATTACACTGCTGAGTTTCCCGCAGGGAAGGTTCTTTGCAAACAGGCAGTTCAGCGCACTTTCGGCCTCCGTCAAGACGATAATGTGGCTCTCTTGGGCACGGTCGGTCGGTTGGCGGACCAGAAAGGCCTGAATCTGCTGGCCGATGCTCTCGAGGGTTTGCTCAACACCATGCATGTTCAGGTGGTTTTATTGGGTAGTGGTGATAAGCATCTGGAGCACCGGTTTGGGGAGCTCTCTCACCGATATCAGGGCCGTTTCGGAACTTACTTCGGCTTCAGTGAGCAGTTGGCTCACCTCATCGAAGCAGGGAGTGACTTTTTCTTAATGCCCAGTCTGTTCGAGCCGTGCGGACTGAATCAACTCTATTCACTCCGTTACGGGACCTTACCCATTGTGCGCTCGGTGGGCGGTTTGAATGACACGGTAGAAAACTATCAGGAAGACTCCGGTCTTGGGACCGGTTTTAAGTTCTACGACTTCAATCCCGATGCTCTCTACGGCACCATCGGTTGGGCTGTGAGCACTTACTACGACAGACCTCATCACATCAAAAAGATGAGAGAGGCCGCCATGTCGCGCCGCTTCACCTGGGAGATGAGCGCGGTTCATTACCAGAAGGCTTATCAGGTCGCCCAGAGTGTGCGGTCCGAGGAACTCGCAGAGCTTGAAGAGGCGGCGAAGGCGGCAGCCGAGGCGGAGGCTGAGAAAAAGGCTAAGGCGGAGAGCGAAAAGCAAAAGGCTGCCAAAAAGAAGCCTGCCAAAGAGTCCAGGAAGAAAAAAGCCAGGGGCAAGTCAAAATCTCAAGTCAAGAAGAAGGTTAAGGCCTAACCGGGTTCTCAGGATTGAACCAGCGATAGGAGCGCTCTAATCCGCTACGGACCTCAGCTATGCAATCGGGTTTGAGTGTCCATTCGATGATGGTGATATCGGCCTCCGTTCGACGCCTCACCTCTGAGGGAACCTGTTCGGTGCGAAGCCTCTCCATCTGTTCACGGCAGCCCAGGCGATGTTCGGTGTGGAATCTCTCGCTCACAAACAGAACGATCTCATCAGGGTCCCAGGCCGGCTCAAAGTCTCCCGGTGGATCCCAGTCTATCTCCGTGGCGGCGATGCCGAAATTTCTTCCTAAATAGGCGTCGCCGAAGACCGTCGGGAACTGTAGAGCTATTTCTGAGAAAGACTGAATCGTGGCCTCGGCGGTGCACTCAGAGTAGGGAAAAAAGTGATAAAGAAATCTCACCCAGTCTTCGCGCACGGTGAGAATGAGATGATGCTTTACTCTGCTCTTACCGATCCTGTCGACCCCTAGAAATTCCGTGGTGACAAAACCTCGCGCGACTAATTGATCAGAGGTTTCCTCTGGTGTGCCGATGTCGGTGAAGCCTGAGCTATCGTCACCCATCTTCGCCAGAGGCGACCACCAACCATGTTGCTCGAGAAGGGTCAGAAGCCGGATGGGCCATCCGTCCGCCACAAGTGGAGGAGGACACCGAACATCGGCTTCGAGAGTGAGCCTCACTCCTTATCGGCCTGCCCGAACACTTGCAGGTTAGAGAGAGAAATTCCGTTCTTGGCCCGTCCGATGCGACTGTTCACACTGAATCTAAGCTGAACGGTTTTGCCTTCATAAGCGGAAAGATCCAGTCCGTGAGTCTTCCAACCGTCGGAGTTCTCGATTCGCTCCAACTGACTCCAACGTCTGCCGTCGGTGGTGACTTCCAGTTCGGCGGTGTTGGCAATGGCGAGATCGGTACTCATCTCAAACTGGAGAAACGGGTTCTCGTGTTTGCTCAAGTTGATACGAGGACTGGTGAGAGTGGAGGTGGACTTGGCGCGACTGCCGCGGGGCGGGGCGGAGGTGAAAACCTGTCCCTTGATGGGGTCTTTGAAGCTTCGAAAATCCCCGTCGATATCAAAGCTCGTTCTAGAACTGGTAAAGTCTTCGTTGAAGAGTAACTCCGCTTTGGGGAGAGTCACCTGCTCGGTGCTTACGAGAGGAGAGCGATTACCGGCGTTGTCCACGGCTTGAACCGAGAAATACACCTGACGCTCCTTAAGGCTTGGAGTTTCCTGGATAGCGTAGCCGTGACGCTCGTTAAGCGCGTTCTCAGAGCCTGTCAGGAAAGGTTTTGCCTCTCGAAAGTTCTCTTCGGTGATCGGCTTTTCGCTCATCCGAATTTCAACAGTTGAGACCGGGGCTCCCTGATCGCCGTCGTCGCCGGGGGTCAGCCAGGAGAGAGCCGCGCCGCGGTAGTTGAGGTCCTCTATCTGAACCTGTTTGGGAGAGCCCGGAGCTATGGTGTCGTTCTCAAGCGATGCAGCGGCGTTCACGCGACCGTCGGAGACACTGATGTCGGTGAGATCATGAACTTTGTCCGAGCCGTAGATGAGGCGATCTTTGATCTGTTGAGCGGTGGCGTCGGGGTATTGAGAAGCCACCAGGGCCGCTACACCCGAGACATGGGGGGTCGCCATGGAGGTTCCGCTGTAGGAGGCGTACTTACCGTTGGGAACGGTGGAGTAGATGTCTTTACCTGGTGCGGCCACGTCCACTTTGCTGGCGCCCCATTGTGAAAAAGCGGCGCGCTCATCTCGGTGATCGGTGGCTGCCACCACGATCATGTTATCCACGTCGTAGTTGGCGGGGTAGTAGTCGATGGCGTCGTTATCCACTTTGTCGTTGCCGGCGGCCACTACATGGAGGGCCTCACTTGCGGCAAAGGCCTCTTTCACCGCTTCATTGTAAGGGCCGCCGCCCCAACTGTTAGAGGTGATGTCGGCTCCCATTTTGTTGGCGTAGAGAAGGCCTCGCAGGATGGAGGCCGATGTGGACTCGCCCTCGTCGCTGAAGATCTTAACGGCCATCAGTTTTGCTTTGGGACTCACTCCCACCAGTCCGATGCCGTTATCATCCACCGCACCGATGGTCCCCGCACAGTGAGTTCCGTGGGAGTGCCCGTCCATGGGATCACCGGTCTGGGCGAAAGCGTTGTAGCCATGAACATCGTCGATAACTCCGTTGCCGTCGTTGTCGATTCCGTCGCCGGGGATCTCGCCCGGGTTGGTCCACATGTTGGCTGCCAGATCGGGATGGGTGTAGTCGATTCCGGTGTCGATCACGGCGATGAGAGGACCGTTGGGAGAGTTGTCGCCCTGGGTGATCTGCCAGGCTTCCGGGGCATTAATGTCCGCGCCGGGTTTCCCGCCGGTTTGCCCTTCGTTGTGAAGGCCCCACAGCTTGGAGGTGAGATCATTAGGTAGAGCGGTTGGCTCGGTGGCTTGAAACTCAGGCAATCGGTATAGGTAGTTCGGCTCAGCGAAGGCGATGCGCTCGTCTTGCTTCATCTGAGCTAAAGCGTCATTCACATCGACGCCCTGGGGAAGCTTCACCCGTACGATATCATGGGACTCGTTGGAATTCAGCGACGCTTCACTCAACTCGAATCGCTCGACAATATTCGAGCCATATTCGGAGAGAATATCGTCGCTCAGGGTATTGCCGGCCTTCTTGAGGCGGAGGAGGACTTCGCCGGGGACATACTTTGGAGTTCGGTTTGTAAGTTTCATAGCGCCATCCAAGAATAGTCTCCGGGACGGCAACGTTTGAAAACCGTATGTTAATCTTCTTCGGTTTTGGCGTTCTTGGCTTTCGACTTCTTGCGTTTCTTTTTGGGCTTTTCGTCTGTTGCTTCTGGTTCGGAATCTTCTTCTGGTTCGGTTTCGGGCTCTTCGTCCGGTTCGACGGCTTCAGTCTCTTTGTCGGCCTGGGGGTCCCCTGTCTCGGGCGATTCCTCTGCCTTGACTTCAGTCTCTGTCGCGTCGTCCGCACTCACCTCATCGGCGGCCACCTTGGCGATTTCGGGAGCCTCTTCCATCTCTAACTCCACCTCGCTACAGTAAGGACATTTGCGTCCGGGAGAGGGGAGCGGTCGGCCACAATTCTCACAGAACCTTGAGGGATACTCCTGGGGGTCGATGACCGGTTGGTGTTCTGCAATGACCGACTCAAGGGTCTTTTGAAGGTCGGCCTTGTTGATTTGGCCGTTCGACAAGAGCTGTTTGAGGAGCGCTCGGTTCAAGAGCATGGATTGGGCCAGATCTTGGGAAACCCTATTCAGTTCGCTGTGGAGGTAGGCGACTTCGGAGCGATTGGCCATCACTTGCTCAGCCATGGAGTCGTAGTGTTGATTGTATCGGGAGTGTATCTGGGCGTCGCCTCGTTCACGCCATTGACTGTCGAACAGCAAGCTGAAAATTTCCATCTAGACACGTTCCCAAACGGGGTCTTGGAGTCCTGGAGTTGTGAGGATTATCTGCAGCTAGTGTCGTCGCCGAGAACGGGGGCTGAAAAGAGAACCATGGGGCCAACTGTGGCAAACAGTGTCACGGCGACACCCGGATAAATCATGCTCTCAAAACTTGAGCCTTCCACCAGGGTCGAAACGACGGTTCCCAGCCCGGTCGCTACAAGAGCCAGGACGACGGCGCCGCCAGGTGGGAAAATTCTTTTCTTACTCTTAAGCGTGAAGTAGCCGATCACCGCGCCGACGAGGGCGCTGAAGAAGTTGACAGTGACCACGGCCATAACGGCCACCACGTAGAGTTTTCCCATATCACAGGCCAGAGCCGGAGAGCCGGAGAGCAAAAGAAGTGCGAGGAGATAGAGAGTTTCTTCTTTGAGGAGGCGACGCTTCATATGCTTGGATTAAGAACAAACTGTAGGTTTTGGTACGTTTGAGGCTGTGCTGCTGCGTGAGAAGACGACTTTCCCGGCAAGAATCGTGAGAGCCACTTCCGCTTTATCCAGATTGTCTGTGGTTAAGACCACGAGGTCGGCGAGTTGCCCCGGCTCGATGCGACCGACTTGATGCTCGGCATGGACGGCTTCTGCACCCTTGCGGGTGAAAGCTTCAACTGCATCTTCGAGACTCAGGCTCTGATCGAGATAGGAGGGCGGGCACGGCTTTCGAGAGATGGCCTGACGCAGAGCTTCCAGGGTGTGGCAAGACGCGATGGGCCAATCGCTACTGAAAGCCGGCAGGGCACCTTTTTGTTTGAGGCTTTGCCAGGGGAAGGCGTGGTCCCACATGTCTTGACTCACCTCGTCGTAGAACTCATCGGGGTAGGGGTTGTAGTGGAGCGGCTGCATCGAGGGCACGACGTTAAGCTGTTTGAAGCGTGGGATATCATCTGTCTGGCACAGCTCGATATGCTCGACCCGGTGACGGACTGTGTGACCCCGTTCGTTGTCGGTTCCGCGGTTCTTTCGACGGGCATGGGCGACAGCGTCAAGCATCTGTCCCACGGCTTTGTCTCCTATAGCGTGGGCGCGAACCTGAAGGGATAGGCTATCGGCAAGAGCTACCACTCTCTTCAATTCTTCTGAAGCAAAAACCGGATCGGAGTCGGCATCCGAGCGATAGGCCGTGCCCTGGCGAATGACGCCGTCGGTGAACAATTTCACCGCGTTCATGGTGAGCTTTTCGGCCAGGGTGGAATCCGTGGGCGCCTCTGGCAGGTCGAGATCGCGGTATGGTGTGAGGTGGCTCAAGTTGCCCCGCGAGTAGAAGTTGGATGGAGGAGAATCGGTCTTCTTGTATCGGGGGGAGTCTTCAAAGGAGGCGAGAGTGTCGGCAAGCTCATCTCGTAGCTCCGTCCAACTCATCTTGCCTTCGCCGTAGGCGATGAGGTTATCACGAAGGGAAGCCGCCTGCTTGATATCGCCGAGCATGTATCGATCGGGAACGATGGAGTAGCTGCTGTGAATTCTGAGCGACAGCTCGCCTCTTCTTTCAAGCTCTTGAGCCAGGTACACAAGTTCCACATCTTCTTCGGGAAGGGCGAGTCCCATGTTATGGACGGTTGTGATTCCGAAGCTATTCAGGTGCTGAACGGCCGCTTTGAGGGTGGCAACTCTTTCCTCCAGCGACGTTGGGTATTTTTCTCGAAGAGCGCCGTCGATGAGAAAATAGCATTGGGGCTCCCTCAGTTCGCCGGTGGGGAAACCCTCGCTGTCGAGTTCGATGAGATCCTCCACCTTGAGTTCTGATAACTCTTCGGGCAGCGGTCTCAGGCATCGGAAGAGTTCGGAGTCTTCTAAAGCTTTGGTATTGACCCAAAGAGTGTGGAGATCGGGGGAGAGGATCACCAGGGGGCGGTCTTTCACCATCTTGTCCAGTTGATGTCGGGCCTCTTGAGTTTCCAGGACCTTGGGCTTGAGATCGTAGACTCTCAAAACTTCGTTCTCGGGATGCTCTTCGGCAAAGCTCTTCACTCTGTCGGCGAGCGCTTTCACCGAATCCACGTCTTCTAGTTCCAGGGCTCTCAGTCGCTCGCCCCCGGGCAGAAGATGGACGTGACTATCACAGAACCCCGGGAGGAGGTAGGCTCCTTTGAGGTCGATGTCTGAGTCCTTGAGCTTGGAAGGGTCGTGGGGCAGGACGGATTCAATGACGCCGTTCTCCACCTCCACATCGAACCGGACGTCTGTTCTCAAAAGACGACAGTTGCGAAGGCTCAGGCTCGCACCCTTCGGCCGGCATCTCTCGGAATACCAGTTCAGGGCTTCAGGCTCCAACTTCTCCGGTTTTTCCAGGTCTCGGTTGTGTCTTTCGGCATCGTGAGAGCGGGCAGTGCTGTGAGGGCGTAGATAAAGGTCCATAGCCTCTTCGCTTAGTGGGAGGTCACGAGCGGCCTTTATACTTTCGTAGGTCTTGGGGGTGTCGAGTGGGGTGAGGGCACGTGTTTGACCGGTTGTCCTAGGGGAAAGGGCGTCTGCGAACAGAGTGAAATGCTTGAAGTCATGCGTAAATTGACAATCCTCATTTTCCTTCTTCTGACTCTTTGCGTCTCAGGCCAAGAACAACAGCCGCCGGAGTGGTATCTCCTGGTGCGAGAGGCTGTCAAGCTCAAGGGCTACGGCTTTCTGGACGATGCTCTGGCCAAGATGAAGGAAGCGGTCACTTCGGCCGAAGCCAGTGGAGACATCCGAGCTTACGGGGCTGCCATTAATAATCAGGCCGTGCTGCAGATGGAGGTGGGCGAGTACGCAGGGGCCGATGAGTCCTTAAGAATCGCCCAGGGGATCTACGAGCAGAACCTCGGACCAAATCATGAACATACGGCCAAAGTTTACAAAAATCGAGGGCTCTGTCTTACCCAATTGGCGCGCTACCAAGAAGCGGAGTCGTTCACTAGGAAGGCTTTGGATGTCTACCTGGAGATGGATGTGGCTCGAAATCAGTGGCAGACCCTGGAGTTGATGTCGGAGTTGGCCGAGATTCTCTATCACCAGGATCGTCTGGAGGAGGCTCGAGACCTTTTTAAGGAAGCTCTTGAGAAATTAGAGGCGGGCCCGTCTCTTGCCAGCGCGCAATCGGGATATGCGCAGGTCCTTGATGCTCTGGGAGACACGGATGGGGCGGAAAAGCTCATCGCGCTTGCTCAGGCCTATTGGGAAAACCATCCAGAGAAGCCGACCTCACTAGCCGGAGTCCTCAAGTCGAGGGCAAACTTGTTGCGCCAACGAGGTCAGGTCGCTCAGGCGGAGTCGCTTATGAAGAGAGCTCTTCAGGTGTATGATAAAGCTCTTCCTGGAAGGCCGGGTCGAGCCAAATATCTCAACGATTTGGGCTTGCTCTACTCGGGCCTTCGGGACTACGAGAAGGCTGAGGATTTGGTAGCGGAGTCGGTGCGCATTCACGAAAAGTGGATGGGCGCAGAGCATCCCGAGACGGCCACGACCCTTGGAGTGCTGGCGGGCATCTATTCTCAGATGGGGAGACTAGAAGACTCGGAGAAAATGTATCGACGAGCGCTGGCTATCAACGAGAAAGTTTACGGAAAGAATCACACCGCAGTGGCCACGGACCTGAACAATCTGGGAGTTGTTCTCCTTAACGCTAAAAGAGCCAAGGAGGCCGTGCCTCTCTTGCAACGAGCTCTGTCTATTAAGAAGGCCTCGAAGTCGGAAGATCTCGCCACCATGACCGGTGTTCTCGGTAGTGCCTACCATGAGATGGGGGATTTGGGCAAGGCGAAAGAACTCTTTCTACAAGCTTTGGATATGGGAGATTCCGAGACCAGAGCCATCATGAACAACAACCTTTCTTACCTCTCCATTGATGAAGGGGATCCGGACGCTGCTTTGGGGTACGCCAAGAAAGCTTCGCAAGCTCAATTTGAGCAATTGAAAAAAGTCTTTTCTTTCACGTCCGAGAGGCAGCGGCTGGCTTTCAAAAAGGACCTCGTTCCTTACGGCCTGTTCGCCTCATTGAACCAGCCGGAAGCTCTGATGCAGGCCGCCCTGAGATTCAAAGGCGTTGTTCTCGATTCCATAGCTGAGGATTACCGTTTGGCAAGCCAGGGTGACGAAGAGCTCAAGGCCCGTTTGGGCCGCCTTCGAGATGTTAAACGTGAACTTATGAAGCTCGATGTCTTGGCAAAACGTAGCCCGGAAGAGCAGGCGAAATTCAAGGAACTTCAACAACGTTTGGAGGAAGACCAAGCTTATCTTGCCCGTCGAGTAAGTCGTTTGGAGGAAGGCCGAGCCGCCTTTCGAGTCACTCCCAACCAGATCCAGGCAGCTTTACCAAAGGACTCCGTTCTGGTGGAATTTCTCTATCACGGCTTTTACTTTGGTAAGAATAAGAGTGAGAAACGCTACGGTGCGCTTATCCTGGCAGCCGATGGGCCCGTTCAGTGGGTGGAGTTAGGAAGCGCTGCAGAGATCGAATCCCTTGTAGGTGACTACAGAATGGCCATGCGCGGAGGGAGTGCTTCATCTCGTGCCAGTCGTCCCTCCCAGCCGGGCGTGGCTAAGAGTCGAGGAGAGGAGCAATTGAAGAAAGCGTATGACAAGCTGTGGCAGCCGATCGCCGACTTGCTTCCCCAGGGGACGAAGCGGGTGATCTTAAGCCCTGACGGCGACCTTAACTTTGTCTCTTTTACAACGTTGCTCAGCTCCAAAGATAAGTTTCTAGGCGAATTGTTCGATATCTCCTATGTGTCTTCGGGCCGAGATCTGCTCGCTTTTGGTTCGAATTCGAACACTGAGAAAAGCTCGTTTCTTCTTGGCGCCCCCGACTATCGGGTTGCCGATTCTCAACGCCAGGAAAAGGCCTACGAGGTCACGCTTTCTCCTCTACCTGGGAGCGCACAGGAATGTCAAACACTTGAGGCGCTGCTAAAAGCCAAAGGTTTTCAACCCCGGCTGGTCACAGCTCAGAAGGCTCAAGAAGAGGAAGTCTCCAGGCTCCAGTCTCCTGAGATTGTCCATCTAGCAACTCACGGTTTTTTTCTGGATGAAAAGTTCGGTCATAACCCCATGTTGAGAAGCGGCCTTGCCCTCTACGGTGCTGAAACAACGCTTGATGCTTGGCAAGACGGCAAGGTCCCCGAATCCGGGTCCGATGGAGTGCTCACCGCGCTTGAGGTAACCGGTCTCAATCTCACGGGAACAAAGGTTGTGGTCCTCTCCGCCTGCGACACCGGTCTCGGCGAGAGCCAAAAAGGGGAAGGGGTCATGGGTCTACGTCGTGGTTTCGTTCAGGCTGGCTGTCGAAATCTTGTCTTCACTCTATGGCCCGTCGCCGATCAGGAAACCGCAGAATTCATGGTGGACTTTTACGACAGCCTGCCCGAAAAAGGGGCGGTATCGTCGCTCAACACCGTTCAAAGAGACTGGCTCGGCAA
>JYMV01017895.1_pt1 | contig 13881 bp, 14 predicted proteins | sample 338911 | NCBI WGS metagenome assembly JYMV01 (sample SAMN03354496, study PRJNA234377) | hydrothermal vent metagenome | biome: Deep sea; feature: Hydrothermal plumes at the Eastern Lau Spreading Center, Western Pacific Ocean; material: Seawater | place: Tonga | collected 2009 | depth 2000 m m
CAGGCGCGAACGGCGACAACGGTGCCCCAGGTGACACCGGAACTGACGGCCAAGACGGCATGAACGGCCTCACCGCACTCGCGACCACCAGCGCCGAACCAGCGGGCAGCAACTGCGCCAACGGCGGCCTCAATATTGAGGTCGGAATGGACGATGATGGTGACGGCGTGCTGCAGGCCAACGAGGTTGACCATAATCAGTACGTTTGTGACGGCGCGAGTGGCCAAGACGGATCTGACGGATCTGACGGACAGGACGGCGCCAACGGCAGCGCCTCACCAAGCACCATCCTGACCAGCATTTTGCCTCCTGCCGCTTCCTTAGGATGCACAGCTGGCGGACGGGTGATGAAGCAGGGTCTTGACAACGGGAACGGCGGCGGAACAGCCCAGAACGGTGTTCTTGAATCCGGTGAGATGGACTATGTGACCACTTATTGTTCCAAGTACGTCGTGAACATTCTGAAGGACATCAACAGCGGAATCGGCGCCAGTAACTCCGATGAGTTCACCGTCATGGGCTCGACGCTCTACTTCAAAGCCACCGACGGCAGTAACGGAGTCGAACTGTGGAGGAGCGACGGAACCACCGAGAGCACAGTGATGGTCAAGGACATCTACAGTGGGGCCACCAGCAGTTGGCCCGGGCATCTCACCACCGTAGGCTCGACGCTCTACTTCAAAGCCACCGACAGCAGTAACGGAGTCGAACTGTGGAAGAGCGACGGCACCGCCTCGGGCACGATGCTGGTCAAGGACATCAGAAGTGGAGCCGGCAGCAGTAACCCCTCTAAATTCACCGCCGTGGGCTCGACGCTCTACTTCAGAGCCACCGACGGCGTCAACGGAGACGAACTGTGGAAGAGCGACGGCACCGCCTCGGGCACAGTGATGGTCAAGGACATCAGAAGCGGGGCCAGCCACAGTTCCCCCCTATATCTCACCGCAGTGGGCTCGACGCTCTACTTCGTCGCCAACGACGGCATCACCGGAACGGAACTGTGGAAGAGCGACGGAACCACCGCCGGCACGGTGATGGTCAAGGACATCAAGAGCGGAGCCTCCGGCAGTTGGCCCGAACAACTCACAGTCGTGGGCTCGACGCTCTACTTCCAAGCCGACGACGGCATCAGCGGATACGAACTGTGGAAGAGCGACGGCACCACCGCCGGCACGGTACTGGTCAAGGACATCAACAGCGGGGACTTCGACAGTTACCCCAACCAACTCACCGCCATGGGCTCGACGATCTACTTCCAAGCCAGCGACGGCAGCAGCGGATTCGAACTGTGGAAGAGCGACGGAACCACCGCCGGCACGGTACTGGTTAAGGACATCAACAGCGGGTCCGGCGGCAGTTACCCCTACTCCTTCACCCTCATCGGCTCGACTCTCTACTTCGTGGCCAACGACGACATCAGCGGATACGAAGTGTGGAAGAGCGACGGCACCACCGCCGGCACAATGCTGGTCAAGGACATCAGAAGCGGGGCCAGCGACAGTGACCCCGCCTACTTCACCGTCATGGGCTCGACGCTCTACTTCCAAGCCAACGACGGCACCAACGGAATCGAACTGTGGAAGAGCGACGGCACAGCAGCCGGCACGGTGATGGTCAAGGACATCAGAAGCGGGGCCAGCAGCAGTGACCCAGAAGACCTCACAGTCATAGGCTCGACGCTCTACTTCAATTCCTACGACACCGTCAGCGGCAGAGAGTTGCGCATGATGAATATCGAACACACCATCACCTACAACTGATGAAGGCGATTGAAACCAAAAGTTCGGATCCACAAGGGTCCGCACTGAATTTCCATTTGGCAATATTGATTACAACTTAATCTAAAGATGTTGCAATTGCTTTATTGCCACAACAACCTACATTACCACTCTGATATTGTAAAGTCCAAGTTGATAGGTCTGTACTCGTATAGATTGCATTATAGTGTTCTTGTGAACCACCCACCGTACCATCAATCATCCCAGCAAGAACATAGGTTCCATCGACATAAGTCATCGTAGCACCAGTATACATTGGATTGTAGAATGTTGTCCATGTCTCTCCATCAGCAGAGTAAGCGCCCCTTGAACTGTTGGCTCCACCACCACCACCGTCCATCGCAACAAATTGAGTCCCGTCGTGGATTAATCTCTTCATTAGTCCACATCCTGAATGGCTACAAGATATCTTATCATAAGATTCTGATGTCCAGTCTGTACCATCTTCTGATTGAGCGACAATCCATGGGCCGCTACCTCCAGAAGTCTTCTTTACTGCCCAGAATTTACCATTAGCATAAGCACAGGAATCTGGATGAACAGTGTATCCAGAAGGTGAATTAGTCGCAGTATTCCAATTCTCTCCATCAGTAGAATACACCGCTCCAGAACTAGCAATTGATACGAATGTACCTTCCCCGTACATTGTACAAGAGAGCCACGCAGTTCCCGAATTAGAACTTACATCATCCTGTGTTTCGGTCCAAGAAATACCATCAGTTGACTTGTACATCACCCAACCACCTGAACCTTGACCCGCTGAGACAAACATACCATCTCCATAAGCGAGGCTATTATAGTTGTAATAATTCTTAGTATTCTTGGTCTTGGTCCATGTATCACCATCACTAGAGTAAGCGAAGTACATGTCGTAGCCATCGTTAGAAGTGGTCACAAACATACTTTCTCCATACTCTACATCAGGAGCATAACCACCTGAATCAAATGGCAATACTTCTCCAAGTGCCCAATTTTGAGTATCAGTACTATAGAAGGTATTACCTTCATCATCTATTGTTACAATAGTGTAGCTAACTCCACCACCAGTACTGCCACCTGTATGACCACCAACATTGCCGCCTTGTCCACTAACTCCATCACCAGCAAGTGTGCGCCCGTTGTAGGTTACAGATATCTCAAGTAAACATTCAGCCTCTGAGCAAATGTCCTCAGTCCCTTCTGAGAGGAAGAGATACTCTCCCGGCTCCCAAGCATTGTCGTTGTCACCAGCCGCTTGACTAATCTCACAATCATCACCAGCAACAACGCTGCAAGTGTAGACATTATCGCCAACAGAAATTATAATTTTGATGAATGACCAAGCCAAGTCATCCTTTCCCGTCACCTGCATCCTGACTAATGTGTCATCTGCCCCAGGACCTGTTTCATCATCAGCATCCACGGTGGTGTAAGTATTCAGTGTACCCACTGAGGTGTCAGTACCTTCACTGGCTAGACTGTTTGCCCACACATACAATACACCCGCAAGCACAACCGTGATTGCAACCATAAGAATGGTCGCTATCACAGGACTTACTGCAGTCTCTTCTTCATTTCTTCTTATCTCTGCTTTTTGCAATTCAATTACACCTAACGGCTATTGCCATTAAATACACTTAATTAATGACCTATTTCAATTATTCGCAGGATAACTCCAAGGAGTTTAGACCCACAAGCGTTAGCACCAGATTTCCATTTGGAAATAACGGCAAAAACATCAAGAATGAACCTGCTTTATCAGAACCATGCGCAAGGCCACACCCATACTAATTGCAATTTTGCTGATGACAACCGCTCTCGCGGGTTGCTTGGGAGGAGACACAGAAGAATTTGACACCTCGGATTTGGATCAACAGATTGCAGATTTGCAAGAATCCCAAGATGAACTGAATCAGAGTATCGAGGAAAAGAATGCCATAATTGCGGCACACCTCGCTTCGATTGAACAACTCAACCAAGACATCGCTTCATTTGAAACAAACATCTCAACTCTTCAAACTGAAATTTCCGACGCTGAGGCCTATCGAGATTCATTGTTATCAATGCTAGAAGATGCTGAGGAAACTTCTGAAGAGCTGGAATCTCTACTGCTAGGAGCGAACGCAACAATCCTTTCTCTGGAGGATTCCCTCTCGGAGAATCAAACACTTGTAGCCCAATGGCAGCAAACTGCAGATGATAACCTCGTTAATCTGGCTGGTGCGAACTTAGAGTATGCAGAAATGGAGTATGCCGACCTGAGTGGTGTCAACCTGAGTGGTGCGGACTTGGATTCCGCCTACCTGAACTATGCGGACCTGCGCGGTGCCGACTTGAGTGGTGCGAACTTAGAGTATGCAGAAATGGAGTATGCCGACCTGAGTGGTGTCAACCTGAGTGGTGCGAACTTGGATTCCGCCTACCTGAGCTATGCGGACCTGCGCGGTGCCGACTTGAGTGGTGCGAGCTTGTATGGTGCGAGCTTGTATGGAACTAACCTGAGTGGGGCAAACCTGAGCGGTGCCGACCTGGGTAGTGCCTACTTGGATGGTGTAGATTTGAGCGGAGCTAACCTGAGTGGTACCAGTCTAAGGCTGACAAACATGTATGGTGCCAATCTAAGTGGTGTCGACCTCAGTGGTGCCGACCTATATCGACTATCCTCCAGGGGCAATTTGGAAGCATGTCCTACAAATCTACCAACAGACTGGCAGTGTATCAACAACATGCTGATTGGACCAACGGTTAACCTGTATAATGCCGACCTGAGTGGTTTCAACCTGAGTGGTGCAAACCTATCCGGTGCCCACTTTGAGCGTGCTAACCTTAGCGGTGCTAACCTAAGTAATGCCAACCTAAGCGATGCCGAATTCAGATATGCTAACCTGAGTGGTGCAGACCTGAGTGGTGCAGACCTAACAGATATCGAAGGAGCCGATTTGGAAGGATGTCCTGCAAATATTCCAACAAACTGGCATTGTATCAACAACAATTTGTTTGGAGGGGCGTCTCCTTACCTCCAACAAGCCGACCTGAGTGGTGCCGATCTAAGTGGGTTCAACCTGAGTGATGCCAACCTGAGATGGTCCAATCTGAGTGGTGCGGACCTGAGCGATGCCGACCTGAGCGATGCCGACCTGTACAGTGCCGACCTGAGTGGTGCTGACCTAACCAATGCCAACCTAAGTGATGCGGCCTTAGGATTGATAACTTGGGACAATACCATTTGCCCTGATGGGACGAACTCCGACAATAACGGAAATACTTGCGAAAACAATCTCTGAACTGTCCGGACTCACAAGGATTCGAATGAACTCAAATAGTACACATGTCGAAGGTACAGAGGGGGTCATTAAGTGGATACGTTTGATTCTCAGTTAGGATTAGGCATTCTCGTTTGCGCATTTGGGCTGTGGTTATTGTACGAACGATGGTGGTGGACTGAGGAGCCTGTGATAAAAGCCAGGCCAGTCAAGTATCATCTTTTTTCTGCAGGTTTGTGGACAATTTTCTTCTTTGGATTACTATTTTTTGTCACCGCAGACCCCGAATTTTCACTGAAGTACATCTCATCGGCGGCAGGTATTGGCATGGGTTTGTGCTTCGTAGGCCCGGTGTTCTTCATATGGCTGATTCGTGATCCCTCAGAAGCGCCTGAGGGGGTTGCAGTGACAAAAAATAGTAATCCAAAGAGGGATTAATACATGGAACCGGAATTGATATTGGGCTTGGTTTGCCTCTTCGGAGGCGTAGGCGGGATTATCCTAGAGAACCACAGGCCAGGCAGACGTGAGGGAAATCAGACCAGACATCACCTCAGTTTAGGGGTTGCAGTGAGTTGCATGTCGTTCGGTATGTTCACCCTATACTTCTGTTCTCAAGGCTGTGACGAAAGTTTGTGGCCTTTGGCACTGCCGAGTGGTTTTATTGGGCTACTCCTTTTTGGTTTCGGGGTCGAGGGAGACCGCGTCACCGCGAAGAGAATGGAAAACCCCGATCAGACCACAATGACTGATCTTGAGAAATTGAAGGGGGTGATACTTTCCCTGCCTAGGGGTGCAGTCATTTTTTTCGCTATTTACGACACCAAACTCTGGTTTGATGGGGTGTTGACCACCGAGAAATACCTCGCCTATTTAGGACTGCTCAGCATCGTGTATCTGACGGATCACTATCTAAGGCGGATGACGGATCGCTATCTAAGGCGGAGACAGAAAGAACACGAGGAAGAGTGACTCACAAGGGTACAGACGCACAAGGATTTGAAGCCCTATTCAATTTGATTGACAATTTAAAAATACTAAACATCTTTGAGTTTAATTATTTCCTCAATTTTTGTAATTGTCTCTTTAATCCAAGAATTTTCGCTTTTATTATATTCAAAATATACCGTATTTTCTTCCTCTGCGCTCATATTCTCCTTCGGAAATAGTGGGCCAGGTTTCCCGTTTGTTCCAGGTTCACTTAGGAGGTATCTATCGAAATGCTCAATTGGGTCACTGTAATCTCGCCAGTAAAAGAATGAATATTTTTTACAAATTTTTTCGTATAGTTTAGGTTTATATTTTCGATTATTAAATATAATGAATTGCACCCCCCTAAAACCCACACATACATCAATTTTGAATTTATCTTTTGGATATTCAATAACAACCCTCGGTTCAACAATATGGCGAATCTTTCTCTCCCCGCTCCAAATAAAACAATTTACATCTTCATCTTTCCATTCATCTAAACGATCTTTCAATTTATTTGCATATTCATCAAGTGTTTCAGTTTCCTCAACCAAACCATCTACATTTTCATCTTGAACCATATCTATATTTTTTAGAGCCTCGAGTAAATCCTCAACATTTTCTACCTTTTTTTCAGATACACTATTGAAATCACAATCTTTTGTAATTTCTTCCCAAGTAATTATCTGCCAGTTTTTTTCAATCTCTTTTCTTCCCTCATCATCTTGAGATTTATTTGTTAAGTCATTGAGTAGTTTTTCCTTTTTCTTTTTTGTAAGAAGTAACATTGTTTTTGAGTCGCAATTACGAGATGCTGCTCTGTTTTCCACATTCGTACGGTACGTCCCCAAATCATTTTTTAAATCAGCATCAACCTTTGCTTCAATCCCTATACAATAATACTCGAATTCAAGAAATAAATCGATTCTTTTTGGTGTTTCTTCAATATTTAGGTCCATATAGCAAGGAAACTCTGTGGTCATACACAAAAGATTACCAGTATTTTTTTTACGATCATGAACAAGGTATTTTTTCCCATTAATCGAACTTATCAAATTTTTAAGCATTTGGTTATCATTCAGAACTAGGCCACCTCGCTGAGGATGAAGGAAATATGCAAGGGCATTCACCAAAACAGTCTCCCTTCTATCCTGTTCAAGAATTTGAAGAGAATTTTGGTCCGACCCCTTATTCTTGATAAGATCGCACATATCTTCCCAATTTTTTCTGCTCACCATAGGTTTCCCATTCTGAATTCATTGATAATTCCTTGCAATGTTAAGGAGGCATCGCTTCAATGAATTTAGACCCATAAGGGTCTACACCCCGCCAATAGGTTCAACAGAATGAAGCGCTTGGCGAGGCTTGATGAAGCCGCTAATAGTTGTCAACTTCAAGACCTATAGCAGCGCACATGGCGCTAATGCAGAATTGTTAGCGAAATTCATGGCAGAAGCAGATGCGGTCTGTGATTCAGCGGATTTCGTTGCTGTAGTTTCAGCATTTGACTTGGCTTCAGTAAAGGCTGCGGCACCCAACCTGCAAGTTTGGACTCAACATCTTGACCCAGTAGGATTTGGGTCTAATACCGGGTGGCTTCATCCTGAAACTGCAATTGAGAGAGGCGCAACAGGCACCATCATCAATCACGCAGAACACAAAGTTTCTATTGACCATGTAAAAAATCTGCTCGCACAACTTCCTGATGGATTCCCAGTATGCGCTTGTGCCGCAGATTTGGATGAAGCAAAGGCACTCTCCGCCCTTGGTCCAACAATGATTGCAGTCGAGCCGCCTGAACTCATCGGCGGCGATATATCTGTCACAAGCGCCGACCCTGAAATTGTTTCAGGCACAGCTAATCTCGTGAAATCAGTTAACCCAGATGTCAGAGTTCTTTGTGGTGCAGGGGTCAAGAACGGCGAAGATGTAGCAATGGCAATTCAACTAGGAACTGAAGGAGTTCTTCTAGCCAGTGGAGTGACCAAAGCAAACGACCCACAAGGTATTCTTGCAGACTTAGTTTCAAAACTTTGAATTGCTTACTTCAGCAACTTCATGATTCAGGGTAAGTTCCACCAACTTGGGAATAACCCTCAGGGATTTCAGCACCGTAGTCAACTACTACGCCCTCTAATTTGACACCGGCACCAATTTTTGCACCTTCACCAATCAAACATTCAACAACTGAGGCGTTATCACCGATGAAAACATCACTCATCAACGCTGACCTTACCACATCAGCACCAGGAGAAATCGTTGAACCATGACCTATTGCACTACTCAATGGGCCAGCCCCATCAAACACTCCATCACCTATCCAAGAGGTACCACCATCAAGGCAAATTTGTACACCCTCCAACCAAGAAGGTGGAGTTCCAGCATCAACGAAGTGGCCCTCAAAGCCAAATCCGTTCAACACGCCTTCGGATGCAATTTCAGTGTAAACATCTCTCTCCATACTATGTGGACCATCTGGCATTCGCTCAAAAATCGCTGGTTCAAGAATGTAGCAACCAGCGTTAATCATGTTGCTGACCGCATCATCTAATGCAGGCTTTTCTTGAAACTGGTAGATCTTTCCATCCTCACGAATATCACAGACCCCAAACCTAGTTGGGTCCTCAACCTCCCACAGAGAAATGGTCGCTAAACCACCCTGAGAATTGTGGAAATTGAGCATTTCTTCAACCGGCACACTAGAGAGCAAGTCACCATTCATCACGCAAAATGTCTCATCACGGAGGTGGCTTCTGCAATTTGCAATCGCACCACCGGTCCCAAGTGGTTCTGTCTCTTCAACGATTGTGACTTTGTATGGTAATTCAACAGTGGAAAAATGCTCTCTCATCTCATCAATTTTGTATCCTGCTGCTAAAATGACTTCATCAACTAATGTTTCAGGAAGTGCTTCTACCACTCTTTCGAGCAAAGTTTTGTCAAGCATTGGTAACAATGGCTTAGCAACATGGTTGGTCCATGGGCGAAGTCTGGTGCCAAATCCACCGGCCAAAACAATGACTTGCATGATGCTCCCTGTCATCGCCGGTTAAACACCCTCACTTCAAGGGATTCCTCTCGGGATAGGGTCTTGGCACAACTTAGGCACGCGAGCAAGTATTCAAAGACGGGCTTTAGGTCGACCGCCTTGTAGGGGGAGATTAGGTGAACATCCACGAATACCAAGGAAAGGGTCTGTTCCGAGATGCTGGACTTCCGGTAGTTGCCGGAGTTCATTGTACGACTGTAGAACAAGCACTCTCTGCTTACGATGATTTGGCTAGTAAAATTGTTGCTGTAAAGAGCCAAATTCATGCTGGCGGTCGTGGAAAAGGAGTCCTATATGATCCTGAAACGGGGGCAGAAGTGATGCAAGGTGGAGTCAAGATTGCTTTCAATCGAGATGAAGTTGAAACCTATGCAACAAACTTGCTTGGAAACAAATTAGTCACAAAACAAACTGGTGAAGCCGGAAAAATTGTCAACAATTTGTACATTGAATCTGGCTGTGCAATTGCCCACGAGTATTACCTTGCAATTTTAGTTGATAGAGAAGAAAAAATGCCACTCATTATGGCTTCAACTGAAGGCGGGATGGATATTGAAGAAGTAGCAGAATCAACTCCTGAGGCGATTCACAAGATTCACATCGACATCAATGTCGGAGTTACTGATGCACAAGCAGTTGACTTAGCTAGTGCACTTGGGTTAGATGGTTCAGCCAGCGATTCGTTTGTCACAATGATTCAAGGATTATTCTCATTATTCGTTGAGAAAGATTGTGCCATGGTAGAAATCAACCCACTCGTGCGCACAGAAGGTAACGAGATGGTATTACTTGACGCAAAAGTCAGTTTTGACGAGAACGCTCTGTTCCGCCATCCAGATATCGTTGAATTACGTGACCTTTCAGAAGAAGAAGGCACTGAGATTCGCGCTAAAGAAGCGGGATTGTCTTATGTCAAACTGGATGGCAACATAGGCTGTTTAGTCAATGGAGCAGGGCTAGCAATGGCAACAATGGATGTCATCAAATTGTATGGTGGCGAACCTGCAAATTTCTTAGATGTTGGAGGCGGTGCTGACGAGCAACAAGTTGAGACCGCTTTCAGTATCATTATGGAAGACCCTAATGTGAAAGGGATTCTAGTCAACATCTTTGGTGGAATCATGCGCTGTGACATCATCGCAAGAGGAGTCATTGCCGCAACTGAAGCACTTGGCTTAGAAGACCCACTAGTCGTGAGATTAGTGGGGACAAACTTCGAAAAAGGAAGAACAATTTTAGCAGCCAGCGGCCTCAACATTCACACGGTTGAAACACTGGCCGAAGGCGCTGAAAAAATTGTTTCACTCATTGGAGGTGGTCAATAATGGGTATCTGGATTGAAGAAGATGCAAAAATCTTAGTTCAAGGAATCACCGGTAAGCAAGGCACATTCCATGCTACCAAGTCAGCAGAATTTGGTGCTAATGTTGTTGGGGGAGTAACTCCTGGTAAAGGCGGCCAAACCGCTGACCTTGGAGTTATTCAAGTCCCAGTCTGGAACACAATGACAGAAGCGATTTCAGAAACAGATGCTGACGCCAGCGTCATTTATGTTCCACCAAGATTTGCTAGCGCCGCCATCATTGAAGCTGCTGACGCCTTCAAATCAGTCAAGGGGACTGGCGTCATTGTCTGCATTACAGAAGGAATTCCAACTCTAGATATGGTCAAGGCAACCGCTCACGTGAGAGGAATTGAGGGGGTTCGACTCATCGGACCAAACTGCCCTGGAATTATCACACCAAGCGAAACTGGTGGGGCGAAAATTGGTATCATGCCCGGCTCAATCCACGCCAAGGGGAGAATAGGAGTAGTCTCCAAATCAGGCACCCTCACCTACGAAGCTGTGGCTCAAACAATGAGTATTGACGAAGGGCAATCCACCTGTGTTGGTATAGGAGGAGACCCAGTTAACGGCACGGGATTCATTGACTGTTTGTCGGCTTTTGAGGCTGATGAACAGACTGTCGCTGTTGTCATGATAGGTGAAATTGGTGGTACTGCTGAGGAAGAGGCTGCGGCTTGGGTTGCTGAAAACATGAGCAAGCCAGTTGTTGGCTTTGTTGCAGGGATGACAGCACCACCGGGTAAGCGCATGGGGCATGCTGGAGCGATTATTTCCGGCGGGAAAGGAACTGCCTCCGAGAAAGTCGCGGCGATGGAGGCTGCTGGAATCCGTTGTGCTAATGACCCATCTGAAATCGGCGCAGTCCTACTAAAGTCACTGCAAGATGCTGGACTTCGTTAATCTACATTGAAGAATAACCTGTTAGCCGCTCGTTTCAAGACAAGCACCTGATGTCAGGATACCAAACCACTGAGGAGAGATGGCAATGGCAGTTGATGTAACTAGTCTGATTCCTGTCGCATTTGTCTTGGCTGGGGGAGCGATGTCTCCCGGACCAAGCCTTGCAGTCGTGATTCGTAACACCATTGCTGGTGGCCGGTCTAGAGGTATTGCATGTTCTATCGGTCATGGGCTTGGGTTAGGAATTTACGTATTCTTAGCCATTAGCGGAATCGCATTTTTGAAATCAGGTGGAGGTTCTTTTTCTACAATCCTAGAATTAGCGGGAGGCGCCTTCTTAATTTGGGTTGCAATATCAATGCTCCGTGCGAGTGGGGCAGATGGAAAAAAAGTAAACACAAGTGATGGAGTTGAACTACACGGCAATGGAAAACGTCAAGGTTTTGTCGAGGGATTCCTTATCGCCATCTTTAATCCAAAGATTTTTGTCTTTTTGACTGCTATTTTCAGTCAATTCATTGCCGCAGGAATGCCGCTATCGGATCGGTTAATCATCACTTGTCTAGCATTAGTAATTGACACGTCATGGTACATCATTGTCGCCAGTGCACTATCTGGAACGCCCCTCCTTGAAGCCCTAAAGCAAAGAGCAAGACTAATCGATATCGTAGTCGCAATTATTTTGCTTGGGTTGGCAATAACCATCTTTGCCAAATATTTAATGTGAATTGAAAGTCACAATTTGGGGAATCAGCGAGGTGGGCCACCGCGCTTTTTCGGGCCTCTAGGAGGTCCACCGCGTTTTGGTGGGCCACCACCTTTTGGAGGACCGCCTCTACTAGGAGGGCCGCCTCTACCAGGTGGGCCACCGCCTTTGGGAGGGCCACCTCTACCCGGTGGGCCACCGCCTTTGCTAGGGGGGCCACCTCTACTTGGTGGTCCACCGCCTTTGCTAGGGGGGCCACCTCTACTTGGTGGTCCACCGCCTTTTGGAGGGCCACCTGGGCCACCGGGCCCACTTGGACCGCGACTTGGAGGGCCGCCTCTACTTGGGCCACCACTTGGACCATCGCGACTTGGACCTCTTGGAGGACCTCCTCTGCTAGGAGGGCCACCTGCCATCCCATCTTGATCTTCATCGTCATCATCATCTTCGAACATTGCACCGCAATGAGGACAAGCTGGGTCTGATTCCATTACCGGGTAATGACCACAAGCCTCGCAAGCGAATTTTTCTTCTTCGTCTTCAGCCTCAACTTCTTCTTCATCTGGCGCATCGCCCCAAACATGAGAGACTTCACCTTCGGTTGAAGAGAATAGTACCACAGACACTGAGAGTTCAAGTCCTTTGAGAGCAACCTCGGTTTGGATTGCGTGTGAAAATGCGTTTGAAAGGTCTGATGGAGTGTCTAGAACCCGACCGTCATCAATGTAAGTCACATTGACTCTAACTAAATCATCCTCCAAGGAGATTTGAGGAGACTCAACTGCTACACCTCGCTTTCGTGCCACTCGGCGAACTGCTACCTCTGCCATTCTTCTGAGTAAACCAACTGAAGGACCATCCTTTGGGTCTGGTGGCGTATCACCTAATGCATCTTCTAGAAAACGAGCCGCCCCTGATTCCGCAGTGTCTTCACGGCGTAGATGAGCTGGTAATTCAGCGTTAACTTGGGAAAGAACATCTGTTGCAGTCTGTTGATTCATGGTGAGCCATTCGCTGCGAGCTTCTGATTTTTGTTCCTTCTCAACTACAGCCATCCGGTCAACAACTTGGTTTGTCCCAGTAATCGCTCCATCAAAAGCATCAGAAATATCGATTGGAGATTCGGCACTTGGCTCGTTTTCCCCAGTATCAGCGCTTTGACCACTTTTCATCTGGAAAGCAAGCCGATTAAGAGTATCAACATCCATCGCTTGGTGTTCTTGTTGGCCACCGCTTTCCTCTTTGTTAGCAGCCTGAACTGCTTGAGGAGTGACAACGCCAAAAGAGCGCCCACCTGAATTTGACAAATCTTGCCTTGCACCACATTCGGGGCAGAAAATTGAGTCGTCAGGAATCTCATCCGCACATGATTGACAGTCCATGGTTTAACCTCCCTACAACCCTTCGGGTTGGCCCTCTCAGTAAAAACGGTTGCCGCGTATGGATTAAATTATACCCGATTTGTTTGAGAGGAGAGATTCGCAAAAACCAATACTTCAAGTCAATATTAGCAGGTTCCCATTACTTTACCAATGTACTGTTCTAGTAAATATTGAATATTGTCGCAAGATAGAAAAAGTTGGCAATATTAGGCATTCCGATTGGTCTGTAGAAGTTTCAAACTCTTCTTACGAGAGAACATTGCCCAGAGGGTTTTATTCTTCAACCGCTTTATTTCTGGGCGTAATACCTTAACCCGATTATCCCCATCCAAAACATTTTGAGAACCCAGTAATGTCAGAGTTCTCTGACCAATGAGGACCGGTAACATACAGGCAGCCCGAAGTCTAAATTGGCCCCTTGGCAATAACCCAATATAGTCAACTGCTGCATCCAAATGTGCCCAAGCTAAACCAAGATGAGTGTCAAAGAGTGGTCGGAATTTC
>JYMV01039983.1_pt1 | contig 13874 bp, 11 predicted proteins | sample 338911 | NCBI WGS metagenome assembly JYMV01 (sample SAMN03354496, study PRJNA234377) | hydrothermal vent metagenome | biome: Deep sea; feature: Hydrothermal plumes at the Eastern Lau Spreading Center, Western Pacific Ocean; material: Seawater | place: Tonga | collected 2009 | depth 2000 m m
TAGACAGGGTAGACAGGGTAGACAGGGTAGACAGGGTAGACAGGGTAGACAGGGTAGACAGGGTGGGTACGGACGTTACAGAGAGGCCGGGTTTTCTAGATTACCTGGTAAGCCCAGATCTGGTGGAAGACTTCAGGTTCACCCTTGGGGAGAGGCTGGAAAGGCTCGGTTACTTTGGCCAGCTTCCAGGCGCCAGCGCTTTCCAAGGCGTCCTGCTTCTCTTTGAATCCGCCGTCCTGGTACACGTCCGTTCGGAGACTGAAAGCGATGTGGCCGCCCGGTTTGGTGATTCGGATCAACTCGTCGAATGAAGACGACGGGGCGTGGCCTAGGGTAAATACACCAACGCTGATAACCGCGTCGAACTCGCCGGTTCCGTAATCTAGCTTTTCTCCCAGTGCCATCTGGTGAAAGCTATGGTAAACGTTCTTTGACTTGGCCTCGTCCAGCATGCCCATCGATAGATCCATCGCTACCATGTCGCGGAAGCCTAGGCTGGCAAGAATTTCTCCCACCAATCCGGTTCCCGCCCCGGCATCCAAGACCTTTGCGCTGCTGGGAACAAATTCGGCAAACAACCGGACCGCGTTTTGGGGTGCGTTCCAGGCGAAATCCTCTTCCAAGTCTTTGTCATACGCCGCAGCCCACTGGTCGTAGCGCTCCTCCAACTCCTGGTTGTTGGCCGCCGCATACACCCATTGGACTCTTTCTTCGCTGTTCGGGTTAACCACTCTTGATCACTCCAATCGTACGTCAGGCCCTCCGCGAGGGGCCGAACCATCTTTACTTTTTACAAACGAACAGACCCCAACCCACCTCTCGTTTGTCCACCGCTTTGGCGGTCTCCTGGTACGCGGTTGTCAACCACTGGAAATGCTCCGCGTGTTCACCTTCATCCTTGGGGGTACGTTCGGCCAGGGCAAGATAGCTGGTTTTCAGGTGCTCGGAAAGGTCTTGAGCGTCCAACACCTCAAAGCCCTCGTTCCGCAACGCGTCCTGGTAAGAGTGGAAGCTGAAATCCGTATCATAGAGAAGCCGGGAGTAAACATATTCCTGCCCGTCAGGACTGATGTCGGGCTGGGGCTTGGTTAGATCATCGAAGACCATAATCCCACCGTCACACAACACACGGTAAGCCTCTTTGAGCGCGGCGGCTTTATCGTGCACATGGTAAATCACCGCCTGGCTCCAAACGTGGGTGAATGCTCCATCTTCGAAAGGGAGTTCGGTGGCCGATGCTTTCTCAAAAGCCAACCGGTCCTGAAGATCGGAAGGTTGGTTCAAACGGGCCTTATTGGCGTTATCCACCCGCACGCCACTGAGATCGACACCGGTAACCTGACAGCCATGGGCTTTGGACAGCCAGATGGCTGTAGTCCCGTTACCGCACCCCAGGTCCAAAACTCTAGCGTCTTCGCCGATGAGCCCTTTGTCAACCATTATGTGGTTGAGATTGGCGGACGCTTTGAGAAAGTCTCCGCCGGTACTCTCGTCAAACACGCCCCAGTGGACGCTGCCTTCCTCGTCCCAAACGGCACGGTAGATCCCGTCTTCGGCATCGTAGTAGGACTCAGTATCTGTTTCAGTGTACCTGTTGGACATGTTTGGCGCCTTCTAGATACTCTACAAAATTGTTCTTATCGTCGACCAATATCATCTTGGGCTCTATGGGTTCGTCTGTGAGATCGAAGGCCATAATGATAATGCAATCCCCATTGTCAACTAATCGTGCGGCCGCCCCTTGAACGGCGACTACTCCCGAGCCGCGCTCACCGGGGATGGCATATGTTTCAAATCTACTGCCGTTGGTTACGTCGCATACCAGTACCTTTTCGAAGTTCCAGATATCAGTTCGGTCCATCAGTTCTTCATCTATGAGGATGCTGCCCACGTAATCTGGATTAGCGTCGGTTACAAAGGCCCTGTGAATTTTCGACTTTAACAAAGTTCTCATATACTACCTCCGAGTATTCTTGGGACATGAAAATAGGCGTGACGAGTAGGGGAAAGTTCTGGTGAAGGATACCCACGGGTTGAACTGAGGTCGCAGGTCTGAAGATGGCCTCGGAACCGTAGATGTAGATTTTAAAGTGAAGCTAGCTAAGGCTCACAAGGTAGAGAATGCTTTCGGCTGCGCTGGGAGCAATGTAGTGAAAAATTCCCGCTTGCGCCATTAATAATCGATTCGGTCAGAGGAATGTCTTCCTTCCACCCGTGGATATTCCAACTGTGTGCACGAATATGATCCTCCCATCCCAACCAAATACAGCTTTGACAGTCACCCAGCACGAGCAAACCTGGACACGTTAACAGCGACCGGCCGATTTGTCAAACCGATTGCAGGCTCAAAAATGCATCAAATAATATCGGTCGCCTTCTATCAAAATCCCTTTCGATTCCCCTACGAATTTTGCCGTGTGACAAGTCAATTTGCCCACCAGAGGGATAATGTTATGTCAATGCACGATTTCGCCCGGTAGTCAATCCCTGCTTTACACATAAAAGCCTCATGGTTATATTAAAAAATTGAAGGGAGAAAAATATGACCGAATCAATGACAGACCAAGTTCGGGGATTGGCCAGGTTGGTGGGTATTTCAATTTCAGAAAAGGACCTGCCGGAGGTGGCCAACCGGTTCCTAAGCCTGATGACCGAGCTAAACAGTTTAACCGAGATGGACCTATCAGACATCCAGCCCGTGTCAGTGTTTCCTGATGAAGATGGGCCGGGCGCTTGACCCCGCTCAAAACGGCTGCAACGCGTGAAAAGAGGAGGCATGACCCCACCGCTGCGGGGAATTGCCCGTCATGACTTAGCTGCCAACTTTACGATGAACTGCGTAGATACCCAAAAGCCAGGCCGACGGCCCGCTTCCAGTAAATCCGTCACAATCCAGGGAGGATCAAAAAGTTGACTGCGAACAGCGATTTGAACGTTCCATTCTTGTCGGCCGCCGCCACGGCGTCAGCGATTCGAGCCAAACAAGTCTCATCAGTGGAGGCCGTTCAAGCATATCTTGAGCGTATCGATAAGCTGGACCCAACTTTGAAAGCGTACATCACTGTGTGCCGGGAAGAGGCCCTGGAAGCCGCGGGGCGCTTGGACAGTGACTTAGCCAAGGGCGCAACGTCGGGACCGTTAGCCGGTGTCCCATTGGCTGTGAAGGACCAGTACCAAACCGCCGGCATCTTGACCACCAACGGGTCCAAAGTGTACCAAGATTTCGTCCCCACCGGGGATGCCACGGTGATATCCAGGATCAAACGAGCCGGGGGCATCCTCCTGGGCAAGCTAAATATGAGTGAATTGGCCATGGGAGGCACCGAGCAACCGCCTTGGGGGATCCCAGGCAATCCCTGGGACCTGGAGAGGACGCCGGGTGAATCCAGCTCCGGGTCCGGCGTGGCCTTGGCCGCTCATCTATGCGCGGCCTCGATGGGTGAGGACACCGGTGGTTCGGGCCGCGGTCCGGCGTCTTATTGCGGCGTGGTAGGACTTCGCCCAACTTTCACTCGAATAACCCGTCACGGCATGACTCCTATGTGCTGGTTTTTGGACGCCGCCGCGCCCATGACCAAGACGGTGGAGGACTGTGCGTTGCTTCTGGCGACCGTTGCCGGTTACGACCCCAACGACCCTTACACCAGCCGGAGACCTGTCCCAGATTACACCGCCCATCTAGGACAGGGGATCAGCGGGTTGCGGGTGGGTCTGATCCGGGAATTGCATGAAACCGCAGATGTCCATCCAGAGGTCAAAGGCGCGATAGAAGCCGCTCTAGAGGTGTTTCGGAGCCTGGGCTGCCAGGTGCGAGAGGTGTCGATTCCTTTGATAACCAAAGCCGGGGCAATCTTCGTGGGAATCGCCGACACCGAGGGGGCTGGCGCTCGTGACGAGATATTGCGTACCAGGCCGGAAGATTTGGACCGGGCCTCTCGGACTCGTCTGCAATCTGCGGCATTGGTACCCGCGAAAGTCTACAACCGTGCGGCCAAGGCCCGGGTTCTGCTCCGCCAGCAGATGATGGAGGTTTTGGACCAAGTGGATGTCCTGGTCTCGGCCACCGCTCCCTATCCCGCCCCCAAGCACACGGACCTGACCGCCACCTTCGAAGATGCTGATGACGTTCGGAGCCGGTTTTTCGTCCGGCGTTCCTACACCGGGTGTTATCCCCTGGCCGCCCTTCCCGCTATTTCCTTGCCAGGGGGATTCACCTCGAATAATCTGCCCATCGGACTGCAATTAGGCGCCCGGCCGTTCGCTGAGGAGAAGCTTTTGAGGGCGGCACACGCCTATGAGCAAGCAACTACTTGGCATCAACGATTGGCCCCCGGAGCGCAACTCTAGACCGGCGGCCCTGGTTACCCGGCTTTTACAAAGTCTCCAAGGTCGTGGCGATGCGTTCTACGCCTTCCCGTACCCGTTCCGCCGGCGAGCGCATCAAAGCGATGCGGACATGGCCTTCACCCGACTCTCCGAATCCGATTCCCGGGGTAATCACCACGCCTTGGTCCTCCACCAATAACCCAGCCAACTCCACTGACGTGCGCTCCGTGGAAAAGCGGGGGAACACGAACGTCGCCCCTTGAGGAAGCGGGCAGTAGACCCCATCCACGGCATTGAGCCTATCAACTACGGCTGAGGCTAGGCCGCCACATTCGGCGCGCCAGGCTTCAACATGGTCTTGGGGACCGGTTATCGCAGCTATACCGGCCATCTGGATAAAGGGAGAGACGAAACTGGCCGTATGCTCTTGGATCTGCACCAGCGGCTCCAGCAGAGCTTCCGGTCCTACGATGCACCCCAAACGCCATCCGGCCATTGAGTAGGATTTGGTGAAAGTGTAACTGGTCAAAGTGCGCTCCCACATGCCCGGCAGAGCGGCTAGAGTCTGGTGCTTATTCGACCCGTAAACGAAATATTCGTAGGTCTCGTCGCAGATCACCAGGAGGTTGTTCTCCGTAGCCAATCTGGCCACGGCTTCCAGTTCCGTCAGAGTGTAGACCCGCCCCGTGGGGTTGTTAGGATTGTTGATGACCAGGGCCTTGGTCCGCGGCGTTACATATTGGCTCAAGCCTTCATAGGTAATGGCGTATTCCTCTTCCTCGCTCAGCGGAACCGCCACCGGTATACCTTGGGAAAGTTGGACCTGCTGGCGAAAGCTGACCCAAGTAGGCTCGATCAACAGGACCTCGTCACCCTCGCCGATGAAGGCGTTGACGGAGTAGTAAAGCCCCTGCTTGCTGCCGGGTGTCACCAGGACATCGCCGCCCGGATTAACGTCCAAGCCGTTGTGCCTGGCCAGTTTTTCTGCCATCGCCTCGCGGAATTCCGGAAGCCCCCTCGGCGACTCGATATTCGTCATTCCATCGCGCAGGGCTTTTACCCCAGCTTCGATGATGTGCTCGGGTGTAATGTGATGTGGGCTGGATTGTCCCAGGTCTATGATGTCTCGCCCTTGCCTGGACAGTTGCCTCGCCCGCTCTCCGGCGGCAATAGTGGCCGGAGGCTCTACCTTATCGAGTCTTGAGGCTCGCCGTCTTTCCATCTCTTCGCCTCCATCAAGTGCAAATTGCCTACCGCGTAGGCGGCGCAATGGTATCATATGGCAATTCAGGCCAGCGTCCGGCAGGTGTATGCGCCGTCAAGACTCAACAACGGATCAAGATTTGACAGGTCGAATACAAGGCGGCGTGGCGGCCAAGCGGCTTGACAGGATTGAGACCTCTGCCTAGAATTCCTAATTGAGACTAAGAAAACGACGGTTTGCCACCGCCATTAGGCTAACCGAAGAGACAGTCGCAACATAGGCGATAGAGAGTTCGGTGAAGCGTGGCAACCCTATGTTTATGTTTCGGAGAATTGGTAACTAGGACAGGGAGGGGCCGGTGTGTGGCGGGGGATTTTCCGTGGGTCCTGCTTGGTCACGCCGTGGTGGCTGGTTTCTGTTCAAACACCGTGGCTTCAGTATGATACCTCTGACCTTCAAACCCCAGATAAACCGTGATGCGTGCAATCCTCGATAAGATAAGCAGATTCCCCCTTACCAACGCCATCCTGGTGTTACTCATTCCAGGAATCCACCTGAAGCGGTGGCTGGCCCTGGGATTCTTCGGTACCATCGCCGTGACCCTAGGTGTCTTATTTGCTTTTGAGGTCTCCCTGGCGCCCGGATTCCACTCGATCGTTGGCACCCTCAGCTTGAAGTTCGCGCCCACGCCCATCCGCAGCGGCGTGTTCATCGGGCTCGGGATGATATTCGCCGGGAGCGCGTTGGTCAAGCTTTTGATGTCTCTGGGCAGCGCCCGCGGCGTCAGACGGCACTGGTCGTTGCTGGATTCCCTCTATGTCGGCCGGGTGCTTTCGGGCGGACCGAGAGTTGTTGTGATCGGAGGAGGAAGCGGGCTGCCAAACCTCCTGCGGGGTCTGAAACACTACACCTCCAACTTGACCGCCGTGGTGACCGTGGCCGATGACGGCGGGAGTTCCGGCCGGTTGCGTTCGGAGCTGGACATACTGCCTCCAGGAGACATCAGGAATTGTCTGGTGGCCTTGGCAGATTCGGAAACGGTAATGCAGGACCTGATGGACTACCGCTTCTCAACTAACGGCCAACTGGACGGCCATTCCTTCGGCAACATATTGATCGCGGCACTGGCGGGGATCGGGGGTGACTTCTACAAAGGAGTGGAGATTGCGGGTCAACTATTGGCCATCCGGGGTAAGGTAATACCGTCCACCACCACCAACGTTACCCTTGTTGGCAGCACCGTCTCCGGACAACGCTTGGTTGGCGAATCTCGGGTCGGTGCTGCCGGTGAACACCTGCGAATGGTGGCCCTATTCCCTCCCGATGCCCCGGCCCACCCCGATGCCATGAGAGCGATTGAGGAAGCGGACCTGATAATCCTCGGGCCGGGTAGCCTGTTCACCAGCATCGTGCCCAACCTGCTCGTCAAAGATATCGCCGGGGCGGTGGCCAAGGCCGGCGGTTTGAAGATGTATGTCTGCAACGTAGCTGGAGAGGCCGGGGAATCCGCCGGCCTTTCGTTACTGGACCATTTGAACGTTATTCGTTACTACGCCGGGACTTACTCGGTGGATATAGTTATCGCCAATGAAAATCTGCTTGACGGGAACATTCCCGAAACCATCTCATTGATCGACCCGAGACAGCCTTGGCAGGATCCGGCGGTTCGTGTCTTGGCCGATATCATCGACGAAGCCAGCCCTACCCATCATGAGCCGGCGAAACTGGCGACGGCGATCACCCAAACCTATCGCCAACACCGAGGGAAACGCCGCCGCTTGCCGTTGCTGTGGCACAACGTCCGGCAGCCGGCCCATTTCAACGGCGGCGAGCCCGTGGGCGCCAATCAACAGTCCCCGTAGTAGTCCTCGCTCGGCACGAGACCTAGCGTATCTGCTGGTTTTGGCGTAGGGGCGTCTCCCCGGTGCATTATAATGCACCAAGGATCGATCTCACGCCTGCATACGCGTTGATTCACGCTGAAGGAGTTTCTAGGATTTGAGCGTCATAAGTCTCCGGAAACCCTCGTCTTAATATGGGACCGATAGGTCACACAGTCATTTCCAGCGCCGTGGCCGGCGGCACATGGGCCATAACCGGCTCTCCCGCCGCCGCCGGAGTAGCTCTGGGGGTGGGGGTACTGATGGACTTGGACCACCTCTTCGACTACTTCCAGCGTTACATCAAAGGCAAGAATAACCGGGTCTACGTGCTCCTGCACGCCTGGGAATATCCCTTGGCCATGTCTTTAATCAGCCTAGTCTTTTATCACCCGTTTCTGCTGGCCGCTATTCTGGGACACGTGGCCCACGTAGCCACCGATCACGTATGGAACCGCCTATCCCCTTTTGCTTATTGGATCACCTTTCGGGTGTTCAAAGGGTTCGACTCCCGTTATATCTCTCCCCATCACCACGTCATGGATTCATACCGAAGCCTGCCCCATCTGCTGCCCTTCGGCCATCGTATAGAACCCTGGTTCCAACGCCGGATCGAACCCTGGTTTCTAGCTAGAATCGACCGGACCTCCGAGAAAGAGGCCGCGCCAACCTCGTCGAATGATTAAGGCCGGGCTGCGTTGGCTTGGATTCCGTGAAATAACGCATGTGTACGGGGATTTCGCTACCGGCGCTCTCCTAGAACTTCATGAATAATCTGGACGATCAAAATATATACTCCGCGCTGGATCCCTCGCGGCTAGGCGCGAGAATAGCGGCGCTGCCCGGCCAATGCCGCGACGCCTGGCGACAGATCAGCCAAGCCGAGTTGCCCGGCTTCCCTCAGCCCCAGAACCAGGTGGTTATTTGCGGCATGGGAGGGTCGGCCATCGCCGGGGATCTGACCGCCGACTTGGCAGAGGCCCAGGGGGGAGTGCCCATAACCGTGGTCCGTGACTTCCGATTGCCGTTCAAACCGGATAACCGGACCCTGGTAATCACTTGCAGCTATTCCGGTGAAACCCGGGAAACCCTGTCTCTTTTCCAAGAAGCGGTCAAGGCCGGATCGGCCGTGGTAGCCGTTACCAGTGGCGGTACCCTGGCCGGTCTCGCCGCCGAGAGCGGAGCCCCTATCCTGCATGTTGCCACCAAGGGAGAGCCGCGCAACGCTGTCGGCTATAATCTGATACTCCTCTTGGGGCTGCTACATCGCCTGGGATTGGTCGAAATTACGGAATCGGACCTCCAGTCAGCTATCGAAGCTGCGCGGCAGCACATAGCCCGCATCGAGCCGGACCGGCCCACCGAGTTAAACACCGCCAAACAGATCGCTCTGGAGCTTCACGGCAAGGTCCCAATGGTCTACGGAGGCGGGTTTTTCCGGGGCATGGCGCGGCGCTGGAAAACTCAATTCAATGAGAACGCCAAGGTTTGGGCATTCTTCGAGACGATTCCGGAATTGCTGCACAACTCGGTGGAAGCCTACCCGGACTGGGCGGAATCCGGCCTACCGTTAACGGCGCTGATTCTTCAGCCCAACACGGCGCCGGAGGAATCGTCCGGCCACTACGAGGCTTTGGCGGAGCTGCTGAAAAGGAACACCGTACCTCACCGCGTGTTGAAGGGTGGGGACGGCAGCCAACTGGTCCAGTTATTGAAAATGTTGGTCCTAGGGGACTATGTCAGCTACTATCTGGCCATGTTGAAGGGAGTTGACCCGTCTCAGACCCCCTCCTTAGAAGAGGCCAAGCGGCTCCTGTCCGAACTTTAGCTTCACAGCCTCGTTAACGCTTTAGACGCAGTGGGGTTGGCCGGCAACCTTCGTTTAATGACCGTGTCCATGGTGGCCTTGTTCTTCCCCATCGCCATGGCCGTGACCGTGGTGGCCTTGTTCTTCCCCATCGCCATGGCCGTGACCGTGGTGACCTTGTTCTTCCCCATTTCCGCCATGGCCGTGACCACCGCCGCCGTGTCCATGATGGCCGTCGCCGGCGGAATGACGCGGCGCCGCCATCGGCACCATCAACAGAACGACCGTAGCCACAACGTACAGAACGGCGATGTAAAGAAATGTAGATTCGATACCATTCGAGTCAAACAGATAGCCAGCGATGAGCGGGGAAGCAGCGGCCAGGGCAAACCTGGAGAAAGAGAACACCCCCAGCGTGCTGGCTACCACCCCCTCTCCAATGGTGTCCAAGGCTCCCGCGGTCAAGATCGGCTGGTCGCTGAACAAGAAAACCCCTAACAGCGCGATCACCACGATCAAGCCTATGCCCTCGCCAAATGGGACAAGTAGCGCCGTTAAGACAGCAAGCCCAAGCATTCCGGGAATCAGCACGACCTTTCGTCCCACCCGGTCTGATAAGTAGCCCATAACCGGAGTGGATACGATACCAACTCCCACCAGAAGGGCGAAGTGTAGACCAAGGGACGGCTTGCTCAATCCCAGTTGGGTCTCAAGCCCCAAGTACAATGCCAGGAATGGCAAGAAGGCCACGTGGGCCATGCCCCGAAGTCCCGCGACCGTCATGATGCCCCACAACCTGGGGTGGGCTTTGAACGATAGCCAGGTCTGGCCCATCTGTTCATTGAAACCTGGCGCCGCAGTGGCCTGGGGCCCGGTCCGGCCAATGTCACGAAAAGCCCAAAAGACCACGAAGGTCAACAACAAAGGAACCACGGCGTAGATACTAAGGATGCCTCTCCAACTAAGCACCAACAGCAATCCTCCGGTCAACGCCGGACCTAACACATCTCCGATGTTGCCTCCGACCCCGTGAAAGGACAGTGCCGACCCCCTTCGATGGGCAAATTGGTGCGATAGGGCCGCCGTAGCCGGAAGGTGCCACATGGACGCGGCCATCGCCACGACACCCATACCCACCAACAGAACCGGGTATACCGGCGAGATCCCCATTATCAGCCAGCCGACACCAAATAAAGCCATGCAGCCCGCCAGCACCAATCCCCAATGCCGCCGAAGCATGTCGGTTACCACGCCGCCCGGCAACGCGATAACGCCCGAAACCACTTCTCGAGTAGTTGAGATCGCCCCAACTTGGACTCCGCTCAAGCCAAAGGTTGCGACGACCGCCGGCAACATGACAAAGAAGCTTTGACTGAACCAGTGGAATATCCCGTGTCCTCCACTCAGAGCACTCAGAATGAAGGGAGCGGTCCGCCGTATTCCTTGGCGTTCTTCAATCGCGTGATCGCTTACCTGGGTATCCGCCATGTTCTCAACCCCTTTCCCCAAGTTTCACCGCAGTTGGGCCAGTCCCACCCTTTCGGCATCCAGCGTCAGCCCACCCCGCTAACAGAATGATATTATACTTTAGAGACAAACCAATCAATGGGGGAATAGTCTGCCATGGTGGACAACAATCCTTCTGCTGAAGGACTTCAGCGGGCGGCGGAGCTACGTGAACAGATCAACCATCACAACTATCGCTACTACGTGTTGGACGACACCGAGATTAGCGACGGCGAGTACGACCGCTTGATGGTGGAGCTCCGCCGGCTGGAGGAAGATCATCCCAGCCTGGTAACTCCCGAGTCCCCAACGCAGCGGGTTGGCGCCAGTCCGGCGGACGGCTTTGACCAGGTTCAGCACCGGTTGCCCATGCTCAGCTTGGGAAACGCCTTCAACGAGGATGATCTGCAAGCCTGGTACCGGCGGGTTAAGGGGTTGTTGGATGACGCCAACTTCGACTTGGTCTGTGAACTGAAGATCGACGGCCTAGCGGTGAGTTTGACCTATCAGGACGGAGTCTTGGTTCAAGGCGCCACCCGGGGAGACGGCACGGCAGGAGAGGGCGTAACCCAGAACCTGCGCACCATTCGCACCATTCCAATGTCCTTACTCGGCGAACCACCGCCGTACCTGGAAGTGCGGGGCGAGGTCTACCTGCCCTTGGAAGATTTCCGGCGTCTGAACGAAGAGAGAGCCGAACGCGGCGAGCCCCTCTACGCGAATCCCCGGAATACGGGCGCAGGCAGCGTTCGCCAGCTAGATCCCAAAGTGACCGCCTCGCGGAACATGCATATTTGGGTCTACAGCCTTGGCGACATCGGCGAGACGGTTCGGCCCAATGGCCATTGGGATAGCCTGCAGTGGCTAAACGGATTGGGATTCAGGATCAACCCCGAAAATCAGATCTGCAATAACCTGCAAGAAGCCGTCGACTATTACCACTCCTGGATGGAAAAACGGCACGATTTACCCTACGAAATAGACGGCGTCGTGATAAAAGTAAACCCGTTCGCCTACCAGGATTCCCTGGGAGTTGTCGGCCGGGAGCCCAGATGGGCCATCGCGTTTAAGTTCCCCGCGGAACAGGCGGTAACCCGGTTGTTGGACATTGGCATCAACGTGGGCCGCACCGGCAGCCTCAATCCCTACGCCATTCTGGGGCCGGTGGTGGTTAGCGGCGTCACCGTCAGGCAGGCCTCTCTCCACAATGAAGAAGACATCAACCGCAAGGATATCCGGATTGGAGACTGGGTCACGGTGGAACGGGCCGGAGACGTCATCCCACAAGTCGTCGGCCCCGTCCTGGACCGCCGAACCGGCCAGGAACAAGTGTTTAAGATGCCGGCCAACTGCCCGGTGTGCGGAACGCAGGTGGTCAAACCAGAATCCGAAGCGATGCATCGCTGCCCCAATACAAGCTGTCCGGTGCAGTTTTTCGAATTGCTGAAACACTTTGTCAGCAAAGGCGCGATGGATATCGACGGCCTGGGAGGGCAATGGTGCAACATCCTGATCGAAAACAGTCTGGTAAAGGATGTCGCCGATCTTTACCGGCTGGACAAAGAGGAACTCCTAAAGTTAGACCGCATGGGCGATAAGTTGGCAACCAAGATAATGACCAACGTCGAGGTCAGCAAGCAACGGCCCCTGCACCGGGTCCTGTTCGCTTTGGGAATAATCCACGTTGGATCGGAGATCGCCGAACTTCTGACCCAACGGTACGCCAGTCTCAACGAAATGGCCGAAGCCACCTCTGAAGAATTAACGGAGATACCGGGTATCGGTCCCAAGATCGCGGAAAGCGTGGCCGATTATTTTGCCGTCCCCCACAATCAGCAAGTTCTGAAGGATCTCGGGAAAGGCGGCGTGGTTCTTCACCACGATATCCAGGATATTCAAGAGGCCGCCGATGACCTGCCCTTCTCGGGGAAAAGCTTCGTCGTCACCGGCACCCTATCGGGGTTCACTCGCCGGGAAGCCGAGGATAGAATCAAAATCCTGGGCGGCAACGTCGCTTCAGCCGTGACCCGCAAAACCGACTACCTGGTAGCAGGCGCGTCGCCGGGATCCAAGGTGGCAGCCGCTGGCCGGCTGGGCACGGAAATACTCGACGAAGCCGCCTTTCTCGAATTAATGGGCCAAGCGTTGACGGAACCGGTGGCGTGACCTCTTACGGCGAGCCAACGAAGACCTACTGGCATGCGTCCGCAAGCTTTTGGTCTGACTAACGCGTTTTAATAAATCTGATATGCGTTTAATTGTAGGACTAGGCAACCCCGGAACGCGGTACCGAGACACCCGCCACAACGTGGGATTCCGGTGTGTGGACCGTATGGCCAAGGGTTGGGACATCGGTCCTTGGGACCGGAGGGTGAAGGCGGTGCTTGGACTGGGCACCCGAGCCGGGGAGGAGATCGTTCTGGCCAAACCCCGGACGTTTATGAACAACAGCGGGGAAGGCGTGCTCTATCTGTTGGCCCGATTCAAGGCCCAGCCGGAAGACCTATTGATCGTCTACGATGAGATGGAGTTGCCCTTGGGGCGGCTCCGCATCCGGGCGTCCGGCAGCGGCGGCGGCCATAACGGTATCAAGTCCATCATCGCCGCGCTAAACTCCCAGGCGTTCCCCAGACTCCGCGTGGGGATCGGCCACCCGCCTCCAGGAGCGGACCCAATCGCACACGTGATCGGCCCATTTTCCGCGGAAGAGTCTCCGGTCATGATAGAAGCGGAGAAAAGGAGCGTAGAGGCTGTGGACTGCATCCTCGAAACCAACATCGACATCGCCATGAATCGGTTCAATACGGCGGTAGAACCCGAATCGGAGCAATCTTGAGGCGATTAAACCGGGCCAAATCTATTCCAGTAGTGTGTTGAGAGCGTGCGGCCGACTCTATTAATCACGACTGTCCTGTTAATTGCCGGTCTACTTGCTTGCGCGACTGAGGACTCTCCAACGTCCGGCCCAATCGCGACCCAGGCGCCGCCACCCCCTTCACCGGTCCTCAAGATTCCCTCTAGCACGCCAAATTTAGCCACGGAAACCCCACCGATAATCCGGGCACCAACTCGGCCGCCAGTCGGTAAATGTCTCGTTCCGGGGCTTCGGTCAAGGGAATCGAGTTCCCTCTGCCGACAGGGTTGACCTCCG
>JYMV01008125.1_pt1 | contig 13872 bp, 4 predicted proteins | sample 338911 | NCBI WGS metagenome assembly JYMV01 (sample SAMN03354496, study PRJNA234377) | hydrothermal vent metagenome | biome: Deep sea; feature: Hydrothermal plumes at the Eastern Lau Spreading Center, Western Pacific Ocean; material: Seawater | place: Tonga | collected 2009 | depth 2000 m m
ACTTTCCAAAATTATTCAATTCTTTTACATTTCTGACAGACAACAAAGTTACAAGTTTATATGCAGATGGATTTCTCCAGTAATACTGTTTGATATATTTTCTTCTCAAATCATTATATCTATTACACTTCAATATAAAAATAATATTCAACTTCTATAGAATTCGCATTGCAATTAAAACAGAATCTCTCATTTCTATTAATGTTATAAATTCCCATTCACCAACATTATTGAAGAAGATCAACTAATCAATAAGTCGTTGGTAAGATTTTAACCTGTTAAGGAACTGCCATGGCCGACTGTCGCACAGTAGTTGAATTTAAATCTACATATTCTGCTTGTTACCATGGAAATTTTCAAATTTGACTCGTCCTCGTGGTGAACCGTTCTTTATACAATTTTACGTGGAAAAAATTGTCAGTGACTATGGAGGGCGAGTGGTTTTATACGAGTACACCACACTGCAGTTTCTTCCACCAATAAAATTGACCGTTACACTATAACTGAAATATTGTAGAAAGTGACCTTAAACACCGATAATTCTCTCCTAGTCCTTGACCTTATCACTTGTTCAGTTATAATTTTGAAAGATAATAGATATCAATGTTTCAGGTATTTTTATATATATTATAGAATGTTCCGTCTTAGAATCAAATATCAATGGCTAAACATATCGGGGGCCATCGTGGTCGTGATCGTATGGTAGTTGGATGTACAACTACCTATGAAATCATTGCCTATCACCACTAAAGATGTGAGTTCGAATCTCGCTCATGGTGAGGTGTACTCGATGCAACATGTAATAAAGTTTATCAGTGACTTGCGCCAGGTTGGTGGTTTTCTCTAGGTCTGGATTTCCTCCACCAATAAAACTGCCCATCACGATATAACTGATATATTGTTGAAAGTGGCGTTAAACACCACCAACCAACTTGAAATCAAAGATCAATTACCAAAAATATCAAAGAAATTGAAAAGCAACACCCATTACAATCATTACCATGTCTATCATTAGAAACTACTAATATTTTACAGATAGTATTATTCACTATTTCTGAATGTATTTTTGAGTATGAATTCTGTTAGATATATATGCATCAAATGAATACTTATGTTGATATATTTTGACAATTTCCATGGTTTTACACAAAGTAGGATATCTTCGTTTTCAAACGGATTTGAAAGGTTTTAACCAGTAGTAATACACACTGCACATCATAAAGATGATGTTTATGGTAGACTAAGAAAAGATGAAGATGAAATGTTTTTAGCACTGTATTGTCACAAAGTGATTGTTAAAATTACTAATAAAAGTATGTAGCTGTAGAATCGTAGCTTTGAGCACTTCCAAGGAGTTTGATGTTTTATAAGGTATATTGGCATTTTTGTTTGAGGTTTTAGTTTAAGCGAAATCTTTAATAGCTCAATACATAGTGCCATATATTATGTGTAGCAGAGATTACAACATGTAAGGATCATTATCTATCGTTGTAACATCATAGTTAATCCACTCTTCCTCTTATCAAACTTATACCTCTCTCATAACCTATTGCTGTGTTCCTCTTATTTCAATTTCCTTAAGGTTATTTTTTTATATTTAAATATGCTATTTTGAGTTAAAGCCTCCCATTTATTTTCCTTGAAATATAATTTTTCTTTTTTAGAATTCTATGTGTTTATCTGAGTAACGTGGACGGGCAACACACGTCTTGCAAAAGTCATCTGACCTAAGGGTCATGTGAGCTATTGCCATCACTCGGCGTCCATTGTCAATGTTTCAACCGTATCAGTGGGGTAATGATTATCATGCTCACCTTGATTACAGTGGATGGATTGTAGGCTATAGCCTCAGTCGGGTCAAATCAAAGACTTTACAATTTGTATGTGTTGCTTCTCCGCTAAGGACGTAGCATTAAGGAGTATGCGTAAAGACTGGTTGTCTCGGAATCAGGATAATGTGTCGAAGTAGAGTGACATGTTAACCCGTGGCCTGTTGTTTCAGTGAACTAGCAATATAAAATTCCAACTCCTCATTTTGGTCTATTACAAAGCAAACATCTTCATCATCTCATCAACATGTAACTTTTTCTTGCCATGATATAACTGAACAATAGCTCACTTTGCATTTAACAATAATCCCTCACTGACGGTGTCACTTATGTCAATCGAGAATTCAAGATGGTTCCCAACATCAAATATTGTTCAACATAAGACCCTATAGAAACATTAGTGCAAACAACTTTTCCTGATAGACTACAATTCTAACTTAAACACAAACTCAACTCAATACAATGTATAATAAAAATAAAAACATAGATAGCTATTTATGTGCGCATTTCTGGAATGAACTATCAGTTATGTTCATAGTCCTTATCTAATTTTGGTATGTATTTCAATTTGTAACACAGATGTATATAGTAATCCCCCTTTTTAGCCCTCCTCAAACCAAAAGCCGCCCCTCTTCTCAGGCTACAGTCACTTTTTTCATGGCATAAGGGGTGGCATAATAATAAGGGGTGGCATAATAAGATTGGGAACTACTGTACTTACAAAATAAGAATACATGTACAGTCAAACCTGCCCATGTGGTTACCTCTATTAAGCAGTCACCTGTATTAAACGGTCACCTTTTTCTTGTTCTAACATTGGAAATTTCATATGAATTGAACCTCTCTTAAGAGGTCACCTGTTTTATGAGGCAATTTTTTCTTTGTCCCAATATATGACCTCTTAATACAGGTTTGACTGTACAATGAAAAACTATTGAATCTATTTACGTCTTGAGAAGTACAGATTACTTTATCAAAATATTAAGATTCTCCACAAACCACAGAGCTTACCCTATGTAGTATAAGTCGTCAGTTTAATAGAAAAAAAATTATGTTGATTAAGATTGTGTGACCATTTTTAAATGCTGTAAAATGTGAAGTATTCACGTGTGCAATTCTAGGATGTGTATGCTATATAAATGGTCTGTATGATAGGCTTAATTTACTAAACTTGCTCAAGAATTTTTCTTTTATCTTAAACAAGTCTATTAAACCTCAATTGACCTACTCAGTTAATGATTGAATAAATACAAAACTTAATCTATATTTTACTTAAACTTTAATAAGTACACCATTTGTAAACGTTCTGGTATTGTTCGTGGGTAAATATACCCTTGTGAAGTTCTATAAGTTATATATATATATGTTTAATTTAGAATTGTTATCATTAGAACCAATAGAAAATCTGTATTTCGGATTACGCTCAGTTAGCACAAATGTTGACAAATTTTAGCCACCCAATTTACAGCCTATATACAGTAAAACAAAACTTGGTCCAAACAATTTGACAAACTATTTTTATTTTTAAAAATATTGTTTTTTGTGCAAAAAAATGGAATTTCAAAGTTACTTTATTTGTATATATGCTATATGATACCTTGCTAATATTATTTTTTTGTTTTTCATAATTGTGATTTTTTTTTATAACAAAGCATTACACACATATCTTTTTTTTATGTTGAACATGTCGTATTTGGAACTTTTAGTGCTATATTTTCTTCACAAGATCTTAAATCATTGTAACAATTCAATAACTCAGATATATTTTTGTCTTTTTCATAATGATCTCAACAATGTTGACATGAGATTACTGCTAGTATTATTTGATATGTTATTTGTTCCTCCTCACGCAAATCATGTGTAGTTTTCTGCAAAATTTAATACTTTTTCACAGCGTTTTTTAGCTCACTTCTCCCAAAGGATGCCAGTCAGTAATTTGACATGGCAACCAGGATTGATCATGCTTTCTGAAATTTCTATTTCATAAATATTCTCAAAGCCCATACTCTGAAGGCAAGAAATATATATTACTAATCCAGAAGCAATGTTGACAGCGTTTTTGTTATTATATCAATGTTCTCCATTACTATACAATCTAGGCTCACCTTACATTGTCCACACATTGAGGATAGATGGTACATGTGCATATTCGTGTTTCTGTCACATTGACTTAATTTTCAGTAACATGATTTAGTTAATTTCTGGGAAAAAATCACACCAAAGATTTGCAAGGGACAGAGGAGACCTAGATCCATTTTAAAAACTGTTGCATTCTGGGGGAATTGTTATTGGTTCATCGTTTTATTTAACTAAATTCTAAATGACATCATTATATCATTGTCGTATGTAAGCTTCTAGTATGGTGCATATAATGTTATGTTCTGTGATGATGTATAATTTGATATTATTGAAATAACACAGAATTTGCATGTATAGTAAAAACATAATTTGTGGTGTGTTATTTGCCCCGGGGCAATAACATTTTACGAGGGAAATAACATGTTATCTGCCTTATTGTGAAGGGCAATAACATGGTATCTGCCCTTGCAAAATATGTGATAAATAGAATAAAACATGGCCTTTTTCATATTGCCTTTGTTATCAGCCTTCGACTGATATCGTCCCTTGGGTTAAAGCCCTCGGTCCGATATCAAGGTCTCGGGCTGATGCCAAGGGTAATATGAAAAAGGCCATGTATTAATCTATAATTATTTACCAGTGGATTTTATGTCCTGGTAACCAACCTTTCTAAGTAAAAAAAACCATAGAAAAAATACAGATTTGAAACCAGTTATAAAAATATATATATATATATATATATATATACTGTTCTTGTAAAGGATCGTTGTGATATGGAGATTTATATTTATGCTTTAATTTCCACGAAAAAATAAATTTTAAGCAACAGCACAGCGACTCCGGTCAAGTTTAGTTCAAATTTACCCAGTGGAGAAGATTTTCTATTCTTTTCTATTTAAATAGGCCTTATTTGCATAGTAGTACACGATCAAACTGAAATATTGCTAAAGTTGGCATCAAACACCAATCAATAAAGCATGGCAATAAATCGATAAAACTACACATTTCACAGTAAAACTTTGCTATACAATTCATTATCATAAAGCAACAAATTAAATTTCAGCTACTTACAGTTTAAAATGTAGCAATTTTGATCATTTGAAGAATTTATATTTATATTAATGGAGGTCTCGGAAGACATATACAGTTTTGAAATGAAACCTCCCGCGAACTGTACCAGCTAATTCGAAATAAATAAACAAACTCTCAATTTCTATATCAAAGTCTGCCTGAATTGTATATTTTCAACAAAACCCAGCAAAGCATTATGTTTTAGAAAAACATGTAATTAATGTATGTCATTGCCTTTCATTACTAGAGGTTGATTGATTGGTATTTAACGCCAACTTTAGCCATATTTCAGCCATATCGTGTAGGAACTAGAGGGACACTGTTCAAATTCACCTCATTTAGAGGGACAATATAGTTTTGTGGGTCAGTAGATGTGTTTACCCCTAAAATAACTTTATAGTAACACTCAGCCTTGCAGATGATACTCTTTGAAAGTAGAAAACTAGGATGATTCAACCAGACTTTCATTCATTGAAAGTTGAACCCTGGTTTTGGAGAAGATTTTTAATTATATTTTCGTTGTAATATACATCTAGGCATAATTTGCATATTGGGAAAAAATCATCAAAATTGGAAATTTATGGAAAAACTTTAAATATATATCAAATAACTATCTATATAGTTTAAATTAAAACTTATTTCAGTTGTATCCATATGGAGGTCTGGTTCAGATTTAAATCTTTTAAGCTTATTTTCCAATTGATTGCCTACAGCAGACACTATTTTTTTCCTAGAATAGCAGTCTTTCAAATTAAAGTAATTATACAATAAGATTAAACACATTTCTTCCAGAGTGTATCCATGAGTATATTGTGTCAATTCAGCCGTACACTGAATAAAAACTACTGTTTACAACATGTTTCTTGTTTGTCTAAAGATCCGGCACACGTGCAGTGTCGGATTTACCATTGTGCTTAGGTGTGCTTAAGCACAGGGCCCCGTTCGCCTGAGGGGTTGAGGGCATCTTCCTGCCAAAAAATATTTTTTACGATGGATTTTTGCTTATGTGGTGCAATTTTAGCATTTCCTGAGCATGTATGTCTGACTGCCTGTGTATGGCTACCGGGTCTACCTCCTTCAGTCTAACTAAGGGTCATCATAGCATAACTAGCACAGGGCCTCATTTGCCCTAATTCCGGCACTACACACGTGTATTCTCAGTGTATATTTGTAGACAAAATTTCTCATTTTTCCTCAGTGAATCAGTGAGTAATTGTTGTCTAAATCTAAATGAGCAATATTTCAGCTATATCATGACAAGAACAAGCTATAATGGATGAAATGATGATGATGTCTGATTTCTGCTTTGTACTAGTAATACTGATATTTCATTTGTTCTACTTAATCTATTTACTTACTTTCTTGGGGGGATAACAAGCAACACACTATATACAGAAGAAACTTAGAAGATATATTAGAAATATTAGACCAAAAGCTATGTCCATTACACCAAAATGGGTGATACATTGGAAACAGATCAAAACAACTCCTACCTGTATTTTACCAATAGACCCCACATTTGTTTCAAAATTAATAGTAATTTGACCAAAACATCCAAGAACCAAGGGTTCACTGAACTGTTCCCCCTTGTAAGGCATCAACATTAATTTCCATTTGAAATCATCAATTGTATTCAATTTATATAAAGTTTGTCAATGACTTACGGGGGTCGATGATTTTCTACGGATATTGCGGCTTTCTCCACCAATACAACTGACCGACACGATATATATATTACTGAAATATTGATGAAAGTGGCTTTAAAAACCATAACCCTAACCTTCAATTCATATTGACTTAGCTGCCAGTGAGGCGTCTTGATTGACAATTAAGTTATCTGAACCTTTCAGTTTGAAATCCTGAATGTCCACCGAATTGTTGGGAAGGTCCTAGTTTTAAGCAGTTATCAATAAACGCCTGATGGTCTATATTTTCTTACATTTATGCAGTAAAAAAGATCAGTGCTTAAAAGACGTAACATTTTAAGTATGGAAATTTAGAAATCTAATTTTATGTGTTTGATGTTGTGTTTATATATATTCACCATCAGTCCTCATCCATGTCATTGTGCTTATGTTTACCATTATCAGCTGTTGTTTATCTGTAAACAATGACGTTTTAATGTGCATGTCTCCCGATCTTTTTTACTGCATAAAAGCAGAGGCGCTCGTGGCAAGGAATTACCACCATCCCTTTTTTCTAACTTTCTGTTTTCATATTTATTTTCAATAAAAGTTCTTTATTTCTTTATCATTTCATCTCTTTTTCCATATTTTAACTTGTTCGTGTCAATATTCATACAATCTTATGCTAACAACAACTTATATGTTTCGATCCTGAAATAATAAAGAAATAAAGAAATGTTATTGAAAATAAATATGTAAACAGAAAGTTAGAAAAAGGGGGTAGTTCCATGCCACGAGCGCCTGTGCATAAACGTAAGAAAAAAGTCAGTTAATATTGAATGAGTAATTGACTGACCATCTCAACAAATTAATTCTTTGTCGGATTGTTGAACGTGGCGTTAACCACCATCAAACAAACAAATAATCAAACATAAACTTACAAACACAATTTGTTATTGTACGTTTATTATGTTATACTCTCATACACCAGAGGCAGAGCTAAGTTCCATAGTTACTTAAATGGCTTAATATATATAGACCAACACTTCGTTGGATTTTGATAGTGTTAGCCGAAGGGCAATATATGATAGTAATACTATATGTTGAATTGATTCCATGAATGGTCCATATATCAAACAAGTGGTTGTACTAGATTCAGCATGGTGCTCAAAGCCCAAATGTACTGGAGTACGACTATGTTGTGATTTGGTAAGTAAAATGGGGGACTTTTATATCAGATTTCACCAATATTTGTTGCATTGAATTGTCACCAAAATCCACCGCATCCATTAACAATTTCTGCAGGGAATAATCCTTTCTTCTTTTTCAGCTTTAATCTGGGTCTTTAATAACCATAGACCATTCCATTTCTATCAGGGGGACCAGTAATTGTAATCTTCTCCCCTGTCAAGATAAAATAAAATATATTCAGCTTTATTCAAAATTCGGGAATTATGGGATCGAATTTATGTCTGTATGGTGTGACAATGACATTCATGATCTCAATCTACAACCCCCTACCTTAAGTCATTGGACACAAAAGTACCACGACATATACCATGATCTCAATCTACAACCTCTCACCTTAAATCATTGGACACAACAGTACCACGACATATATCATGATCTCAATCTACAACCTCTCACCTTAAATCATTGGACACAAAGTACCACGACATATACCATGATCTCAATCTACAACCTCTCACCTTAAATCATTGGACACAAAAGTACCACGACATATACCATGATCTCAATCTACAACCTATCACCTTAAATCATTGGACACAAAAGTACCACGACATATACCATGATCTCAATCTACAGCCTCTCACCTTAAATCATTGGACACAAAAGTACCACGACATATACCGATGGAAATCCCGGGTCCTGGTTTAGAACAGGCACACAGATGTGGTGGTGTTACACCTTTTAATGTGTTCCCCCTTAATAATTGAATATAAACAAACTATTAAAAAACCTGCACTCATTAGCGTCAACTCGAACAGATCACATACTATCACAAAAATGAATGACAACATAAACACGGACAGTACAAGAACAGGGTCTACGAATGCTCGTAGTTAACGGACTGCTAGCTAAGAAAGTGGAATCTGTTGGTTAAAGACCAATGCTTCTATCACAAAAAATACAATACATGTACATGTAACTGATATTTATAACACATTTAATATAAATTAGCAATAACCATCTTAAGAAAGTAATGGTCTTCGTACTCACAAGTTCTCAGTCTGTGAAAGTCATGCGTGGATTTAGGGAGGGGCTTTTTGGCAACATGTTAATCAACCACTACCTTTACTGTGCCATAAATTTAGGTCCATCTTTCGAAAAGTCTGGATATGCATACCTCTGAATGTATGTTACACTATTTTAGTCAAATTAGATCAATTGTCAATTCTAATTTACATAAAGTGGATAATTTTTATTAACTTATTAGTGTATTTTTGCGTATTCTTTTTAAGGAAGGGCTAAATTGGTCATACAACAGGTTTCCATGTTTTATTGTCGGGGCGAAGCCGAGGACTTTAAATATTCATACAACAAGGAAAAACTGTTCGCTCGGATTTAAAACAAAACATGGAAAAAGAATGTTTAATCTATACATGATGAATAGATGACCAAGAATGAAAATTGAATACAAAAGATAGATATAATTTATAGCATAAACCATTACCTAAATTACTTTATATATGAAAGTTTGTACGGTAGATATTATCAATGAGAAAAACAAAGTAAATTTATTTACCTCTATTCAATAAAATCTCGTTCTCATTTTTCTTTCTGTATGTTCTCAATACGTCTGTTTTTATTTTGACACGAGTGGACCCTGAAAATACAAAAGTATAACTGTATACACAATATATAGGTCTACACATCTACAATTTAACATTTTAATATTATTTAACTTTACAAGGATAAATGAGTGAACAATCTGTAGATTATGAAGTAGAGAAATATCATACGGTTACCACATGAAGACCAAATTTACATATCATCTTTTTCCTATTTAATACTGTTGACTGGAGAAGTACACAAATATAGAGAGGTAGTAATTTTGGATATTACATAAATACATAATTATATGTAATCATATTAAAGTGTACCATATATTAACCTGTAAATGTTTCAACACTGTAAAGATAGATTTTTGCAAAATAAAAACGATCAAATGAAGGTAATACAAGTATTTAACCATCCAGTTGAAACCGAAAGTACTTCTCAATATTTACATCTTATCAAGAATTGTCATGGTATGCATCTCAAACATGAATTCCCTAACTATCACTTTTTAGGTTAATGAAATGGTGACACTCAATAATAATCACAGGACTTGATTTTGGTCAATATTTTATTTTAATGCGAATTACACAACCCATTGAATAATAACAAAGGAGGAAGCCATTCCTAACACTATCTAATTTAAATATGATGTCTACTTACCCTCCTCCCCTTTCTCCTTATATGTCGAGAATATAGTTCTGGCATTTAGGTGAAATCAGTGCTGACCAATCGCGTCGTGTATTAGCTCAATAACAGTGCATGTGTTCTTATTTCCATCAGGAAAAGTTTGAAGATACTAAATATGTAATAAGAAGCAATAATTCGAACAACGATAGACAATATAATGGTGAAAATGAAAAGGACAGAACTACAACACTACACAGAAAACTAAAGAGTGAGCAGTACAAACCCTACAAAATATTCCTGTTCCACTAGTGGTACCTGTCGTGTTTGTCTCCTCACAACCACAGGAATAAGCCATGAATGACCGGATTGTGATTGCGTCAAAAGAACATATTGTTTGTCATTTGTGATACTTCTATTCTGTAACGGTTAACAAAGTCTTGGTGATGACCTTAAAGCTTCCGAGGTGATGACTTCTTCTTAAGCACTAGTAACATATGGTTAGCAGCAAATTGCAATAGTCGTAAATCCTGATAAGAACCACAAACCCCTCAATGTTATATTAAAATATCTATCTTGTTGGGGTATAACTATAGACGTAACTCCTGATAAGAACCACAAATCCCTCAATGTTATATTAAAATATCTATCTTGTTGGGGTATAACTATAGACGTAAATCCTGATAAGAACCACAAATCACTCAATGTTATATTAAAATGTCTATCTTGTTGGGGTATAGCTATAGACGTAAATCCTGATAAGAACCACAAATCCCTCAATGTTATATTAAAATGTCTATCTTGTTGGGGTATAGCTATAGACGTAAATCCTGATAAGAATCACAAATCCCTCAATGTTATATTAAAATGTCTATCTTGTTGAGGTTTAGCTATAGACGTAAATCCTGACAAGAACCACAAACCCCTCAATGTTATATTAAAATGTCTATCTTGTTGGGGTATAGCTATAAAAGTAAATCCTGATAAGAACCACAAACCCCTCAATGCTATATTAAAATGTCTATCTTGTTGGGGTATAGCTATAGAAGTAAATCCTGATAAGAACAACAAATCCCTCAATGTTATATTAAAATGTCTATCTTGTTGGGGTATAGCTGTAGAAGTAAATCCTGATAAGAACAACAAATCCTTCAATGTTATATTAAAATGTCTATCTTGTTGGGGTATAGCTATAGACGTAAATCCTGATAAGAACCACAAACCCCTCAATGTTATATTAAAATGTCTATCTTCTTGGGGTATTGCTATAGACGTAAATACTGATAAGAACCACAAACCCTCAATGTTATATTAAAATGTCTATTTTGTTGAGGAATAGCTATAGACGTAACTCCTGATAAGAACCACAAACCCCTCAATGTTATATTAAAATATCTATCTTGTTGGGGGTATAATATGATCTCTTACGATAATAACAGATACAAACAAACAATAAACACATCTGCATAGATTAGCTTACGCTCAAATACTCCACACATTATCGCCAAAATGCAATATAAAACTGGACAGTTCAATAGCAGGGTACTAGAAAAACAGATACAATAACAGATTACTAGACAAGAAGATACAATAGCAGGGTACTAGACAAGAAGATACAACAGCAGGGTACTAGACAAGAAGATACAATAGCAGGGTACTAGACAAGAAGATACAATCTGTTAGTTAAAAATCATTACTTCTTCTATTGGAAAACTGTATATATTTTTAGCAGAGAACACCTGCACCAAAGAGTTAAATATATTTGCCAATATTAAAGCCTTTACGAATAAGATATTTCATTTATTTGATGATAAGCTTTGATGTATCAGAGTTGTTTTTTTTTCTTTGTTAATAGCGTCGCTACTGCAACCTGGATGGAACATGCTTTTTTTATAAAGCAACACAAATCGTAGTAAGGAATGATGTAGTCGGTGTCGTCGCTATTGTGATGTCTTCAGCAGATTATGTTCCCAATGCTAACCTTAGTTCTTGATAATGGAATACTTAAAGGAACTTTTTACGCGATGATCCTAGTGGTTGTAATACCTCGTAGTTCAAGAAAGTTATTCTCCTATACTTCTACAGCGAAAACCAAAGCGACCATATTTGTTGTTTCCATATTTCATATACAAATGTAAACTAGAATAAATATTGTTCAGTTAATCTGTTTATGATGGGGTTTTCAAATGAACATCTTAGGAAAACTCTTCTAAGCTTTAGGTTATTGTGTAAATAATGCAGTGGTTTGCTTTTTTATTTTTTATTATTTTTTTTATTATTATTATTTTTTTTATTGAAAAATATAATTTTAGAATCAAATCTTTAATGTACAAACAATCTATTGTACTATATAATGCAAGTGGTTGGAGACTTGCACCATCATTGGACACAGAAGACGTCATACAGTTTATAATGAGCAACAGTTTGTTAGAAGATGTCGTTGGTGACCAGTTGCTAATCAATATTTTCTGACGCTATCCATTATATAGAGGTCGTTAGAAACTGCTGTATGGTGTCTTTTATGTGCAGTTTTTCAAACACATACATTGTATAGTATAATAAACCTTTATACACATTCCAGAGCTGATTCTAAAATTATACGTTTGTATATCTTTTCCATACGAGTTATTTCCCCTACAACGGACAAAATGTTGAACGGTTAAGCAATAATAATGGAAAAGACAACGAATTTTACTATATCTTCTCATAATTTGTGGATATTTGAACCATGTAAAAATCAGAGGATAATTTTATAGCAAATAGATCATTCACAAGTTGATACAACATTAACAGTTTGAAACAAATTATATGTTAATTTTATTGAACTTTGCCTGAAATGTGACTATTTTGCACGCCTTATAGGAAAGTAAATCCTGTAAAATGTATAATTTTAGAAACAAAGTCAGAAATGTCCAAATGGTTTATTTTCAAGTGGTTGTTTCCTACACATTTCTGTTCCGGGGAATTCCAATATGAAGAACAATATGTGCACTATTATGCAAATTAACTGTAATTTTATTTTCTTAGATCATTTTAGAAAAGGTACATTCATTTAAATATTCAAATTTGTTTTGTGCAAATAAACTGACAAATCCACATATACCCAGTCTGGGTGATAAATAAGAGAAAAAAAATGTGACTGAACGTATTAGCAATACGTGCGTGAAATCAAGGTAGCCTAAAAACTAATTATGATCTTTAACAATACATGTTGCTTCATTCTGATGTTAACAGGCAGTTTGCATGGTCAGCAAGTTGCCGTCAATTGTGTATGACTTTGGCCGTATGTGGACACATACATATAGATTTAGGGAATATATTTCCGGTATTGATTTTGTATATATACTCTCTCTGTGAATATTTGTTGAAGAAGAAAGACGTTAATTTTTAGCACCGAGTTATTATTTTATTGTTTGCCTACCAAATGTAGTGAGCAGTTCCCAAGATGGAGGAGAATCCTTAAGATATTGATTGTTGGTATTTATGAGAGCATTTTGACACATATTTTTGAAAATTTCATTTATTTTAATTTTATTTGATCAACGCACGTGTTTGGTCTCGATCTGAAATTGATGACTGCAGATGAGTGACCGTCGCCTTACAAACCAAATTGTTCAGCTCCGTCTTGACCCACTTGTTCGCCCGATCCGTATACCAGTATTACTCTCGGATAGTAAAAGTTTATCCTTACAGAATCAGGTTACAGTATATCCTGAAACGTTCATAGAATTTTGGTGTTATCCAGGAGCCCCAGCAGAAAACAGGCTAGATTATTTACGACGCTCACTTGCTTCACATCTTCAGAAATTGCATCAAATAACATTATTTGTTTGGGTAGGGAC
>JYMV01043573.1_pt1 | contig 13872 bp, 18 predicted proteins | sample 338911 | NCBI WGS metagenome assembly JYMV01 (sample SAMN03354496, study PRJNA234377) | hydrothermal vent metagenome | biome: Deep sea; feature: Hydrothermal plumes at the Eastern Lau Spreading Center, Western Pacific Ocean; material: Seawater | place: Tonga | collected 2009 | depth 2000 m m
TCGCAGAAGAGATTGTTGTAGATGTATTTTCCAGCACGACATCAACATTTGATAAAGTGGAAGAACCAGTATTTGAAATTTCTAAAACAACGTCATTATTTGTAATTGAAGTTATGACAGGAGTGAGAGCTTTGAGATTTACAATGCTTTCGCCGGTCACATTAAAAGTAAAACCAAATGTGTCCTGACGTACTCCTGACTCTCGTATTCTAGAATAATCAACTTTAAGGGTGCCTGGATATGCTTTGAGATTTGTATCTTCAGCTATATCTACAAAAAATGTCAAGTAAAAATTGCTGCCTGCAATAGCCTTTTGATCGCTATCAGCGTATATTGGCATATATTTTCCGCTCGCAGAAGTGAAATCTGTTGGTACAAAAAGCTGTCCCCGAATGCCCACCACGTCGCTGTTTCCTATGTTAGCCATTGCAACTGTTAATGGGACATTTTTGTCGCCAGGTCCAACTTCCATCTTTACTGTTGAGGTTCCAAAATAGGCGTCAAGAAATTTTATTCCAGTTACATTTGTGTTTATTACTCCTTGTGGTGCTCCTATATTTTGGGCATACGCATTAGATACAAAAGCGCCCACCAAGAAAATTACTAAAAGAAAAGAAATTTTGTAATTCATACAATTACCTCCATTTTGGTTAAATGGTCTCCCTCAAATACACGGCCATCCTTAACGGTGATAACTCTATCAACACTTCCAAACTGAGCCCTTTCATGGGTTACAACGATGAAGGTTTGGTTTAGCTCTTTTGCCATCTTCTTCATTAGTTGAACAACATTTTCTGCAGTGACCGAGTCCAAGTTTCCTGTTGGCTCATCTGCTAGAACTATTGTAGGGTTGTTCACAAGCCCGCGTGCAATTGCAGCCCTTTGGGCCTGACCACCAGAAATTTTATTGGCTCTCTTGTATAATTGATCACCCAAGCCCACTTGTTCTAGAATCATTTTTGCCTTGTCAAGAATGTTTGAAGAATCAAACTGGATTTGGCTGGGAAGCAAAACGTTCTCTAAAACAGTAAGGTCTGCCAAAAGATTGGCAGACTGAAAAACAAAGCCTAGCTTTTCATTTCTGAATTCAGAGACCTCGTTATCAGTAAGATTAGAAGTATCAAATCCATCTATCATAACTTTGCCTTGAGTTGGGTGATCAAGCAATCCAATCATATTGAGTAGGGTAGATTTTCCGGAACCAGAGCTTCCTATAACCAATACAAATTCGCCCTTTTTTACGGAAAATGAGACGTTATCAAGAGCCAAAACTTGAGTATCCGCCTCACCATAGATCTTGGTCAGATTTTCAACTTTTAATGCAACATCAGACAGATCTCATCGCCTCCACAGGTTGCTTTTTTGTAGCACGATACGAGGGATATATTGACGCAATCACGGCTAGAATAAATGCCAGAAAGGCTGTCTCGGCAATTTTTTGCCAGTTATAATTAACCTCTAGCGCCAAACTGCCCTGAAACTCCATATTTGTTATTTTGGCATAGGTAGTATAACCCAGTCCCAATGCAGTACCTGCAGCCGCACCCATTGTACCAATAATCATTCCCTGCATGATGAACAGAATCAAAATGTCTTTGCGCCTGGCACCAATGGCTCGCATAATGCCAATCTCTTTTGTTTTGCTGTTTACCAGCATCATTTGTATGGTAAGGATGGCAAATGCGGATGACCCCATTCCGAAATAGCCAATTAAATTAATCATTGCAATTCCCGATCTAAATCCTGAAAGAGTTGATTCTGCAGATTCTTCAATGGTTTCAGCTTTCAGATTGTCGTTTGGAAATGCCTGTAAAAATTGGTTTTTAATTTCTACTGCATCGGTAACACTTTTTGGCTCCTTTAAACGGACCAATATTGATTTTGATTCGCCTGACCTGTCTAACATGTCACGCAAAGTATCGATGTGGATTATGACACTCCTGTCAAATCCCTGTCCGCCTGAAGTTCCAGAAATACCGGTTACAACAAACCTCTTCTTTTGCTCAATGCCCCATTGATCCACTACTGTAAGTTTTACGCTATCGCCAACTCGGATTCCCTGACACTTGTCCTGACCTATGCCTCCTGTTACTGTAGGGTCAGTCCCGCCTGAAATGGAAGATCCGCCTTGTGAGCAACCCCCAAGATCATTTGCAACTGATTCTCCAACTACAATTGAGTTACGGGAGTAAACATATTGCCCCTCGCCAACAGTGGTATGGATTTTGGATGCCCTAATGTCAGAAATGGGGTCAACTCCAAGAATTGGTACATTAAAGCGTTCATGTAACTGCCCATAAATTCTAGCCTCGGCAGTGGCCGAGGCTTCAAGCCTCGGCGTTGCTGCCTCAACATTTGGGATCCGTTCAAACCAATTTATTAAAACAACATCTGATTTTTCAATCGTAGAGCTTTTTTCATCATAAACATAGATGTCCCCAAAACGGTAATCTGTCATATCACGAATGATAGCATCATAGATTCCCTGAAAAATTACAAAATTAACATTAATTACTAAAATTCCTATGGAAACTGCCAATACAGCCCCAATGAGACTTCCCTTTTTGTTTACAAGCATCCTTTTTGCTATATTCAGCCGATAATCCATGTACAAAATTTAATTGTACAAAATATAAAGGATCTGCATCATAGTACTAACATATAGGACATAATTAACTATAATAAGCACTATTCAAAATATACTAGCATTGAAACTTAACAAATTAGACAATTATGATATGAAAATTCTCGGAATTTTAACTATTGACTGTAGGACGCCTGACAGGCAAATTGGAAAAAAGGTTGGTTTGTCGGGTGTTTCGGTAAAATCACGAATAATCAAAATGGTAAGGTCAGGAGTTATTCAAAACTTTACCATGAAAGTGGAACCGCCATGTTTGGGATATGGTGTAATATACTTGATCGTACCAAGCGACGATGAAGCTGGCATAATAAAAAAACTGAAACTTGTTGGAGAGCCATTTTTTGTTGTATCATGTCTTGGTGACATAACAGCCTGTGCGATTGTAGTAGAAAAAGACATGGAGCAAAAGGCTGAGCTGGTGAAGAATCTCATTAGCAATGCTAGGATCGTACTAACTTTGGATGCAGAAGAATCTGAATTTAAGGCAGATCTAACTAAAACTGACTTTAAGATTCTTGAACAGTTGCTGAAAAACCCGAAAGAAAAAATTGATTCCATTGCCAAATCTACAAAGCTATCGACAAAAACTGTTACAAGAGCCATTGAAAGGTTTGAGGCAAACCCAGCTATTCAATTTACCATAATTTATGACCCAAAGAAATTGGAAAAGTTCATTGCATTTGCGCTTCTTGCAATGGTGCAAACCAATATTAAAAAAATAAAAAAAGAGATAGCAACCAGTTTTGGAGACTATTTCTGGCAGGTCCCTTTTACTGCCAAGGAATTATTGGTTTTATTTATGTATAGTGATAATATCTATAACGCTGACACAATGCACCATAAGATTAAGGAGATTGATGGTGTTGCCTTTTCGGAAATCTTTTTCCCGAAGAAGATAATGATGCCAACAAACTGGATTAGTAACTCGATCAAAAGTGCATTAAGTACCAAAAAACTTCATGTAAACTATCAAACAAATTAATACATAATTTAATAGCTGATTAACAATGAAGAAAAAAAGAGTCTATGATGGAAAGATAATTAAAGTTGATGTTTTTGATCTTACAATCGAAGGACGAAAAGTTAAGCGGGAAATTATCAAACATCCTGGTGCCGCGGCAATGTTAGCCTTTGATGAAAAAGGCAGAATAATTCTAGTTAGGCAACATCGCTACCCACATGGATATGTCCTAGAAATTCCCGCAGGAACTCTTGAAAAGGGAGAATCTCCAAAGGCATGCGCGCTTCGTGAAATTCAGGAAGAAACAGGCTACAAGGCCAAAAGAATGACACACCTAGTCACGTATTATCCGTCTCTTGGCTATAACACGGAGGCAATTCACTGTTTTGTCGCATCTGACCTTACACAGGTTAAGAAAAAACTAGACACTGATGAATTCATAACCGTAAAAAAAATGGAGTTGCCAAAATTACTAAAGATGATCAAGGCTGGAAAAATAATTGATTCAAAAACAATTTGTGCCGTAATGATTTACGCAGCAAAAAAGAAGATGTTGTGATCTATTTTTTGTAGGTTGGCTGTACCAGATCAGATATGTCTGACCAAGACTGTGCAATTTTTTCAAACATGTAAACCAGATCCAGAAATGCTAGTGGTATCTGTTTTTTATGCTCCAATGATGATCTGAGCTTGGAAATTTTGTTTTGATATTGCACGTGTAACTTTATAGCTTCAATTGCAAGTGATCGGTTATTTGTAATAAAAGCGTCGATTGACTTTTTTTGAATTATTTCAATGTCCTTTCCAACATCATGGATCTTCTTTTTATCGGAATTGGATAGTGTAGTTTCAGATATGGATTTTGCCAGCTCCACGATTGTGTCACCAGCCGTCTCAAGAATATTTCCGGCAACTCTGTAGTCCAGTATGTCTATGTTTTCCAGATTAAAAATTCCTGCAAGTCTTCTATCCACCATTGTGCTCCTAATGAAGCGCACAAGGAGAAAATATTGTCTGTTAATTTCGTCATCACGGTTTGGAATGGTTTGGAGGTTTGTTTTGTCGCCAGTTGCCAGAGCCAATAGAGTTTCGTTGAACATGCCAAGCGCTATTGAGCTCATTCTTTTCAATATTTTTTCTGGATTAAGCGATGTCTCATCAAGCAGGAACTGACCGTTAATGTTTGAGGCATCCTCGTCCAAAATTTCCATGCCAACCAACCTTCTTATCGATTCACGTATGACTTCCCTGTCTTTTACAGAAATTGTAGACTTGCCCTTGATCGTAATGATGTCATAGCCCAGCAGATATGCGCCGGTAATATTGGCAGCTAAATTTTCCTCACTTGATAATGGATATAGTATTTCAATTTCCTTTGATTGCTTCTTGCCCTCGTCTGCAGTAATTAAGAGACTGTTTTGTGTTGTTTCAATCTGAACCTGCACACCCTTGCCTAGACCGTGTGCATCCACCCACTGTTTTGGCAACGAAACTAAAATGCTGCTACCAATCTTTTGCAGGCGCCGGGTAAATTTAGACAATTTAAACTAGTTTAATTAGTATAAGCCATATTTTTATATTTTTATAAGAATTTAAATTGATTCATGAAGGCAAGAGCATTTTGTCCAGCTCATATTACAGGTTTTTTCAAAGCTGAGCTTGATCAAAAGGACCCCAGTTGTATGGGTTCATTGGGCGCAGGATTTTCAATCAAAAAGGGCGTAAAGACTACTGTTATAGTCTCTGGAAAATCTAACAACGTTGCTAAATTTCATATCCAGATAAAGGGATTCATGACGGGTGATGTACGTGTTTCTGAATATGTACTAAACGAGTTTCTTGCCGGTAATGATGATTACTTTGTTGATGTAACTCATGAAATAGACATTCCAGTTGGTTATGGTCTTGGCTGCAGTGCAGCTGTTGCATTGTCACTGGCACTTGCATTAAACCAGGCGCTAAACGCTGGATTTTCAAAAACCAAAGTTGCAGAGATTGCCCATTTGGCAGAAATAAAATGCCAGACTGGTTTAGGCGATGTTTTGGGATCATATTATGGTGGGTTTGAAATTAGAACCAAGGCTGGAGCACCCGGAATTGGAAGTGTAAAAAAAATCGTGCCAAAAAATCGGGAAGTTATGATTGTCTGCTTCAATCCGATTTCGACAAAAAAATTCTTGAAGGAAAAAATTTCTTTGATAAACGGTCTGGGTGGCAAGATGGTTAAGGAATTAATCAAATCAAAGGACATAGACGAGTTTCAGGATAACTCATTAAAATTTGCGCAGTATATTCACGTTATAACTCCAAAAATGAAGAAGGTAGTTAATGAACTTCGTGAAAATGGGATAAAGTGTGGGGTTGCATTATTTGGTGAGACGCTGTTCTCATTAATTCCTCCACAGAAAAAACAAAGGATTTTACAAATTTTAAAAAAATATGATGGTCTTGTCATATCTTAGGCTAAATTAAAAATACTCTAGGTGATTTGTTGAATATTCCAAAATCTCATCCGCGTTTTGTCTCTTTGAGCATACGCGAAAAAATTGTAAAGGGATATGATGACGGCCTCGTTGCAAAAGAAGGGCTGTTAGCTCATGGGCGAGGAGAGGCATTTGATTATTTGGTTGGTGAAAAGACGACAAAGACAGCACGAGCTGCAATCAGTGCGGCTGCCAGTACGTTACTTTCTGCCCAGAATCCAGTAATTTCTGTAAACGGAAATGTTGTTTCACTTTGCCCAAAAGAGATTGTCCAGCTTGCCAAGGTTGCCAAAGCCAAAATTGAGGTAAACCTGTTCTACTATGATGAGAGCCGAAAGAAAAGGATTGCAAAATCACTAAAAAAGGCTGGTGCAAAGCAGGTTTTAGGCACAAATCCAGGGTCATATCGAAGGATTGGTGGGCTTGGCAGTTCCAGACGAATTGTAGACAGGGATGGTATCTTTGCCGGAGATGTTATTCTTGTTCCACTAGAAGACGGGGACAGAACTGCTGCACTAAAAAAGGCTGGAAAGACTGTAATCACATTTGACCTTAACCCGCTGTCAAGAACCTCCCAAACTGCAGATATTACTATTGTTGACAATGTGGTTCGTGGAATGAAGCTGCTTGTTTCAGCTTGTAAGAAATCCAAGAGGAAAAGATCTAACTTCAACAACAAAAAGTCCTTAGCTCGTACAGTTTCAGAAATTAAGAATAATTTGAAGAGGAGAGCCCCCCTTGCATAAGACCGTAAATGATATCATGCAAAAAAAGGGAAACCAAAAGATCTCTGTAGTTACAAGCTATGACTATACCATGGCAACGCTTTGTGATCAGGTAGACATTTTGCTTGTAGGAGACAGTGCAGGAATGGTGATGCTTGGTTATGAAAATACTTGTCCCGTGACCATGGATGAAATGGTTATGTTTACAAAAGCAGTAGCCAATGGAAGACAAAATGCGCTAATTGTTGCTGACCTTCCAAACAAGTCGTATGAAAATGAGGCTGATGCGGTTTCAAACTCGGAGCGACTGATCAATGCGGGTGCTGATGCAGTAAAACTTGAGGGAAGGCTGCCGGATATTATCAAGGCGATTATAAAAGCTGAAATTCCCGTGATGGGACACCTTGGTTTGTTGCCACAAACTGCAACAAAGTATACGGTACAGGGAAAAACAAAAGAAGATGCACAGGTTTTGCTGGAAGATGCAAAGGCGTTGCAAGCTGGATGTTTCAGCATTGTGTTTGAGATGGTTACAGCTGAGACAATGAAAAGGATTACCGAAGCAGTTTCTGTTCCAACAATTGGCATTGGTTGCGGAAAGGATTGTGATGGACAGGTCTTGGTAATTCATGACATGCTTGGACTCTTTGAGAAGTTACAGCCAAAATTTGTGAAAAGATATCTCTCACTATCAGAACAGATCAAAAAAGCTATATCTCAATATGTAAAAGACGTAGAAGATGTTACCTTCCCAACTGACGAGCACTCTTTCCATATAGAGGAGCAAAAATGAGCAAACACCCATCATTAGACATTGTAGAAAGTTATGGTACTGAACTATCTGGAAAGAAAATTGTTTTGTGCGTTGCAGGCTCGGTTGCAGCCTACAAATCAATAGAACTTGCAAGATTACTGATGCGCCACGGTGCAAATGTGAAGTGCGTGATGAGTAACGCAAGCACAAAGCTGATCAAGCCGGACTACATGAAATGGGCCACTGGAAATAATGTCATAACAAAACTTACTGGAAACATGGAACACATTGATCTTGCTGACTACAAGAGGTCTGACCTGATCATAGTTTACCCTTCTACCGCAAACACTTTGGGAAAGCTTGCAAACGGCATCGATGACACGCCAATTTCTACTGTCCTTACTGTTGCGTTAGGATCAAAAATCCCAATACTGATGGGTCTTGCCATGCATGCGTCCATGTATGAAAATCCAGCTGTCTGCAAAAATATGGAATTCTTGAAAAAAAGGGTAGGCTTTGTCTCCCCACAAATGATCGAGGGAAAGGCAAAGGCGCCGGAACCCGAGGATGTCTTGGACTTTGTCCTGACAAAGCTTGGGCAGTCAAAAAGGCTGAAAGGAAAGAAGGTGTTGATTACCGCAGGTCCCACAGTTGAAAAGATTGATCCTGTCCGTGTCATAACAAACATGAGCACGGGAAAGACTGGAACGCTGCTGGCATCGGAGCTTGTTTCCGCCGGCGCAAAAGTTACCTTGGTGTATGGACCCGGAACAGCTATACCGCCAAAAGGTGCTAAAGTTATTCCAGTAAATACAGTTACTGAAATGTTTAATGCAATCAAAAAAGAGCTGAAGAAAAAATTTGATATTGTAATACTTGCAGCGGCTGCGTCAGACTTTATTCCAAAAAACTCAAACACAAAGATCAAAAGCAACACAAACACGGTTATCAAACTTGCAAGGGCACCAAAGATTATAGATCATATCAAAAAACTACACAAAGGGATTCTAGTTGGTTTTAAGGCTGAAGCCAACATATCAAAAAAGGAGCTTATTTCCAGAGCAAGGAAGAAACTGAAAGAGTCTCATGCTGACCTAATGGTTGCCAATGATATTGGTTCTGGATACAATAACTCTGACTATAACGAAGTATTCTTGGTTGACTCAAAGAATGTGGTTAAGACTGGTCGCAAAACCAAGGCTAAGATTGCAAAAATCATACGTAAAAGCATTGAAAAAAATTGCAAAAGATAATTTCTCTAACAATTATTCTAATCTCCGTTATAGTTCTGCCAAACGCATTTGCAGAAATTAATGTAGAGACAGTTCTAGATAATCTAAAAAATCCATGGGAATTGGAGTTTGCACCAGATGGAACGATCTTCTTTACAGAAAGAGATGGCAAACTGTGGGTAATTGACAACGAATCTACATTACAGCTTGTTGCAGAATTTCCGGCTAGCAATACAGCGGAAGGTGGCTTACTTGGACTGGAGTTAGATCCAGACTATGAAAATAATCATTTTTTGTATCTTTACCAAACCTATCTTGATATTCCTACACACCAAAACAAAGTCGTCAGATATACCATAAATAACAACCAGCTAACAGATGAACTAGTTCTAATCGACAAGATTCCTGGTGCATTGTGGCATGACGGTGGAAGAATAAAATTTGGACCAGATGAAATGCTTTACATAACTACTGGTGATGCAACAAATGCAAACCTTTCACAAGATACAGCTTCATTGGCTGGGAAAATTCTAAGAATTAATTCTGACGGAACAGTACCAAGTGATAATCCATTTAATTCTCCAGTATTTTCGTATGGACATAGAAACCCACAAGGCTTGGCATGGAATGAAAATGGAATTCTTGTCTCATCTGAACATGGACCATCTGGTGAGAGAGGATATGCCCATGATGAAATTAACGTAATAGAACGAGGAAAAAATTATGGCTGGCCCATAATAGTTGGTGATTCAAATGATATAGTTTACACGAATCCGATTCTACATAGTGGTGATATTACCTGGGCTCCAAGTGGGCTTCTGTATTATTATTCAGACAAGATTCCCGAGTGGAAAGGCAAGTTTCTCGTTGCAATGCTGCGGGGCGAACATGTTATGGTGTTGGATCTTGATTTGGAAAATGGTATGGTAAACTCGGCTGAAAAAATTTTTCAGGGTGATTATGGAAGAATTAGGAATCTTGTGCAAAGTCCTGACGGAGATGTTTTCATGCTTACTAGCAATAATGACAATGATAAAATTTTACAGATTTCAACCTTAGAAACAATCCCCCTATCTGTTGAAGCAAACGAACGGTCTACAACATCTAATGATTACTTATTATACGTTATAATTGCAGCAGTCATTACTGGTATTTTGATAGTAATTTGGCGAAAAAAATCTTAACTAAAACTAGGTGATGATAATATCATGGTAGGACCAAAAGATGGCGGGTTCGGATTTGACCAATCCAAAAAATACACGTCAGTTGACAATTTGGAAAAAGTCTGTGTTCAGTGCCAGGCTGGCCAGCACAAAAAATGTCTAGCCAAGGCAAAGAAGCAGCCAAGCTGTGATTGTGAACACTGCCTAATTTATGGTTGAAATTATTACGGATGAGAAATGACCAAGCAGCCCCTGTTTTCTGCCATGACCACAGACTTTGATACTGACATCAAAAATTTCAAGGAGATACTAAACGAGCTAGAGCTTATGACACATACAAAGAACGGCTACAAGTTTAGCCCTGATGCCAAGATGGCTGCAGGTTGGTGGTTTTTCGAGATTTACTTGGAACAGGAATTTGCAAGAAGGATCATTGAAAGTGATCTAACAAACAAAAGAAAGAGGCGTGATAACATCCTCAAGTATATTGAGGGGCAGTTAAAGAAAAGAAAATCAAAGGCTAGAATTAGGTTTTATGATAATTATTCATTCATGCGGCGATATTGGAGCTGGCTGATGAAATAAAATAAATCCTTAAAGTAATAAAAGAAATCATGCCATACGGTTACGATAAAACAAGGTCAGAGAGAAGATGCAAGGATTGTAAAAAATTACTATATGTTTTTGAGGTTGGAGAATTTTGTATTGAATGTTCTAGAAAGCATCCAAAATCATAATAGATAAACTTACTAAGTGGATGAATAGGCAAACAATTATGACAGATCCAGATTGCCCACAAAAGAGACCATATGCCACAGAGGTTGAATCTGGTAAAGAATATCATGTATGTATGTGTGGAAAATCTCAATCACAGCCTATGTGTGACGGTAGTCATGCAGGTAGTGGATTTGGCCCAAGAATCTTTAAAGCAACTGAAAATGGGTATGTCTCATTTTGTGGATGCAAGCGAAGTGCTGATGCAACCGGAAAATGTGATGGCACACATAGTACTTTCTAAAATGATAAACGGTAAAAAAATCTGCGCCGTCTGTATGATAATTATTGGTATGCTTGTTACGTTGCCATTCAATTACATATACGGAATAAGCGGCATTGAGATTGACGTCGTTTGGGTATTTGTAGGAATAGTGATGATTATTTTTGGCATTTATTTATTAAAAAAGTAGACGCATAGAAAAGTCAGCTAGTTTTTTTAACATGGACAAGGTTAGAATTTAGTATGAGTTCGGATGAAAAAACGAAGGCGAAAAAAGAGCATGAACATTTTGTAAATGACGACCCAACTGAGTTTCCCAAAGAAGATATGGAAGATTTGGCAAAAAAGGCAGTAAAGAAATTCAAATCCCTATAGTAAAACCTGATTTGTAGCTAGTTTTTGTATGAATGTTTTTTCTTCAAGTGGTCGCGCATGGCTTCCATGCCGTCAAAGAATTCATTACATACCTTACAATCATACCGCGGATCTTTACAATGCTTGAGCAGTTCATGATGCATCAACTCTTCCTGACGGGAAAATTTTTCCTCACACTTGTCACATTGAAATTTTTTGAAAAACCTCACACAATAATCTAAACGGCACATCTGAAATATGTAGCTAAACTACATCAAATACATACCAGCAGATCTATGGAATAAAAAATTGGTGCGACCCCATCAGGCAAAACATGTTTTTGAGGATTACCCCCATTTGCTTTACTTTGAAAGCTTCATTTTTCTGTTTTGCGAGGTTTTTCAGCTTTTGGCATCATATACAGTATGACTATATGATATTTAACCAACGTCTTTTCCTCATTTTTCTAATACTTCCTTTAAAATCAAGACATCACCGTCTATTACATTATAGTTAACCAGTGCCCGGTCCGGGTTAAAATCTGCATGGGGCAATTCTTGCTTGCATAAAACAAGATTGGCTTCTTTTGGTAACCGAAAATGCATCCTGGAACCCAATATCACATCCTTTACGCGGGTTGATTTCTGAAACGTAGTTTCCCAGTTTCCATTTGATGTCTTTACATTTATGGTAACTTGATTTGCCATCAAAAAAAATTCGCTTAAGATATAAAATAGTCTTTATCTGGCAGAATGTTGTAAAGTCATGCTTCAGGATTCTACGATACGAAAGTCATTAGACAATTATATCAAGAGTAGGTTGCGGGAGATTCCAATGGAGGTAAGCCAGACATTTCCTGATGTTCATAAAGTATGGAAGTGTGAAAACAAGCTGGACTTTTTGTATGGATACTATATAGGGAAGATTGAGGAAGGCGCACTTCGCTATTTGCTGAAAGCAACTCGAGCCTCAGCTGGTGGATATGTTGACACGTTTGATATTAGGGGTGTGATTGAAATGCACAAAGATGAGATTCTTAAAGCGCTGAAACAGGCATTAGAGGCATGACATTCATACACCTGCTCCATCCTGAAATTCCAAAAATTAAGGAGGTCAATATCAATGGTGTTAGGCATTATGACACCCCAGATGGGACACTCATCTCAATCACCTCACTTTTGAAGAATTTTACACCACAGGGTATTCTAGATTGGAGAAAAGCCGTTGGTGCTGAAAAAGCAAATGAAGTGATGAGGGCCGCTGGTGATCGTGGTTCCAAAGTACATAAAATAATTGAATCATGTCTGTCAAACAAACCAGAAAATGATCTTGTTGGCCATTACGGTGAGCTTCCAGCCAGAATGTTTAGCCAGATGGTGCCAGCATTAGACAAGATTGACAGAATTAGGACTCTAGAGCAGGGATTGTATAGCAAACGGCTTGGCATAGCAGGAAGAGTGGACTGCATAGCGGAATTTGGCGGCAAACTATCCACCATCGACTTTAAGACAGCGACACGAAAAAGGGATGAAATAAACGAGAATTATCCTGTTCAGGCTACCTTTTATTCCATCGCCTGGGAAGAGCGAACCGGCGAGAAGATAGAACAGATAGTAATTCTTACCACTACAGAGACGGGTGAGCTTGATGTGTACATAGACGATCCATCAAAGCATGTAGAAAGGCTCGAAGAGATGATTACCGAATACAAATCTGGCTCAGCAGCTAGTCTTTCTTAAATTGAAAAACTTACTAATTTATTATCGCGGGTTTATCCTGCATCCACTTCTCATGGTATATTACATCATCCAGCTTTAGCCGCGGAAGCCAACCGCTTGTTTCAAGATCTGGCTTTGTTTCAAATTTGTTTACATGACCCAGGCAAAGATATGCAACTGGCACAACATGGTCTGGAATGTTTAATGCTTCTCTCAAGGTTTCATTGGAGAGAATGCTAACCCAACCTACACCAATTCCCTCTGTCCTTGCTGCAAGCCACATGTTTTGGACAGCGCAGCAAACACTGAAAGTTCCAGTTTCAGGCATACTGGTACGACCAATTACAAAAGGACCAAATTTTTTCGGGTCATATGTCACACAAATATTGATTGATGACTCTAAAATCCCCTCAAGCTTGTAAGACAGATATTTTGATCGCCTTGGCTCTTCAATCAGCTTTGAGCTTCTGGCTTTTTCATTTTCGAACGATTCCTTGATTTTTTTCCTTGTCTCAATGTTTTTGATCAGGATAAAATTCCACGGCTGAGAAAAGCCAACCGATGGTGCATGATGACCAGCCTTGAGAATTCGCGTTAAAACTTGATCATCAACCGGTTCAGATGTAAAATTGGATCTTACGTCTCTTCTAGAATAAATTGCCTTGTAGAAGCTTTTTCTGTCCTCTTCTGAAAAATCAATATCTGAATTATCCATATCGATAGTTTATTCCCTTTTCTCCTCGTGGATGCTTCCAATCAGTTTGCTCAGAACATGTTCCACATTCAATACACCCTTCATGCTGTATCGTAACTTGACCTTTTTCTTCACTATAACATTTAG